>Ga0102913_1000031_pt1 | contig 36222 bp, 25 predicted proteins | sample Colrivmet1560A02_FD_78197 | JGI IMG/M metagenome (GOLD analysis project Ga0102913, IMG submission 78197) | Estuarine microbial communities from the Columbia River estuary - metaG 1560A-02 | ecosystem: Environmental > Aquatic > Marine > Intertidal zone > Estuary | place: USA: Columbia River... | reverse complement strand
GAGTGGGGCTGGGTGAGACTTATCCCAGACGGAGAGCTCCGCTTTGGTCAGTACCTTATAATCACGTTCCTGAATGGGCATCGGCTGGCCTAAGCGGAAGTGGGTATTGAGCCAGCCATAGAAAGCTTTGCGGGCGGCCTGATTATAATTATGCGGTGAAGCCTCATCACGGTGGAGCATCACCGCTTCGGGATACCCGAGTGTCGTGTAAAGTTGGCGTAGTTGCGGAAAGCCCTTGGTGGACATCTCCTTCGTCCAGTCGTTGGCCGTCGTCATCCCTTGTGGCTTCGGCGCAAAGAGCGCGGCGAAGTGGACGTTGCCCTGGCCGATGCGGAGCAACGATGCATTTTCGCAGGAGCAGCCCCCTTGCATCGCCGTCGACACCATCACGGCGGGGAAGGAGAGCGCAATCCGCTCGTCGAGCGCCGCTAGCATCATCGATTGTGTACCGCCACCGCTGGCGCCGGTCGCCGCCACCCGGGTCGGGTCGACGTCGGGCAGGGACAGTACGAAGTCGACGCTCCGCAGTGCATTCCAAGTCTGTAGCCCCATCACTGACTGGAGGCGGGCTTCGGCGGGCGCGCTGTAGAGGCCCCAGGACTGTGGGTCATTCATCTCGGGACGCTGCTTGGCGAACCGATGGATTACTTCGGGTGCGAACTGCACCGAGTCGGAGTCACTGAGCGTATCCCATTGCCAGACGATGCAGCCCATGCGGGCCAGTTGGACACACAGGGATTGGAAGCGACTCTTACCGCCTTCGGTGAACGTCTCTTGGCCGGTGGCGATCTCCTTGCGGACATAGTCGGCGTCCTGGACGAGGAAGCGTGCGTCCTTCCAGTGGCCATGGGCGAACAGCACAACGGGCGCCTTGCCTGTGATCTGCTTGGGGCGATAAAGGTTACCGGTCACGAAGAGCCCGGGCGCACTTTCGAAGTAGACCTTTTCAATGGTGTATTCGCCGCCGTCGATTTTGCCATGGATGACGGCGTTGAGGGGCGTGCGCGTGGGCATCGGTAAGAGCCCGAGGGCTACCTGGAGGCGGTTTCGAATGGCTGCTCTCTCGCTGGTCCAGGTGGCGGCATCCGTCGGAGGCGTAAAGGGGAAGTAGCCGTTGAGGTCCTTGAGTGGGCCATCACGGAGATCACCCCCGAAGGCGGGCACGAATAAAGCCACGGCCAAGAGCAGGGCGGGGAAGCGGGGCATGCCCATGGATAGCCTCTGTTTGCTGGTACGGAAACCTTAAAAACTTACCAGCTTAGCAACATCTTGGACCGCCAGGCTTCGCCTTGACCAGCTTCGCTGCTAGGTCGACCATTTTGCTTAAGCCTGGAGGCAGTGGGGCGCGACGGTAGTAGGACCAGCGCCCTTCTTTTCGTACCGTCACCAAGCCACATTTGCGCAACATGGCTAGATGTCTAGAAACCGTGGGTTGATCGCGTTTTACTTCGGCCTGTAAGTCGCACACGCAGACATCGCCCCGGCCGATTTTGGCCAGCAGCCGTAGCCGTGTGGCGTCAGCCAGACCTCGGCAGACCTTTTCCGGCGAAGGGAAGGTGGGTTTGCTTTTACCGTTGCTCATACACTCCTTTATTACATATGCTTATCCATATGCAACCTTTGAAGCCTCTGCCCATGACGGTCGCTGAATTCCGAGCGGCTTTGTTGGCACAGCCTAGCTTGGCCTTGCGCTTCCGTCTGCCGACGGGTGGCTTGACGCCGATTCACGCACACTTGACCGAGGTGGCGCGGGTGGAGAAGCGTTTCATCGATTGTGGCGGTACGGTCAGGACGCAGGCCTCGGCACGTTTGCAGTTGTGGACCGCAGATGACACCGACCATCGGGTCGGCTGTGCCAGAGCCGCGCAAGTCCTAGAGCGCGGCTCTGCCTTGCTGGGGTCGACGGACTTACCTTTGGAAGTGGAGCACGACTTCCCACTCCTCACCGTCTTCCCTGTCGTCGGCTCGATTATCGAAGACGGGGCCCGCGTGTTCTTGCTCGGCACTTTGAAGACTGATTGCTTAGCACCTGAAATCTGTACGCCCAAGGCTTGCCAACCCGGCAGCGGCTGCTGCTGATTACTTAACCCACTTTCTTTACGACCATGCCTCGCCCACTCATCCTGATTCTCTGCACTGGCAACTCGTGCCGCAGTCATTTAGCCGAAGCCATCCTGCGGCGCGCCCTTGGGGGCTTAGCCGACGTCGCCAGCGCTGGCTCGAAACCGGCGGGCTACGTGCATCCCGTTGCATTGGAAGTCCTCAGGGAAATCGGGCTGGACGCCTCGTCTCACCATTCAAAGCACTTGAACGAGTTCCTCGATAAGCCCGTGACCACGGTGATCACCGTCTGCGGTAATGCCGACCAGGTCTGTCCGGTCTTCCCCGGACAGCTGAACCGTTACCACTGGGGTTTCAGCGACCCGGCCCATGCCACGGGCACCCCGGAGGAAATCCGGGCCGAGTTTCGGCGAGTCCGGGATCAGATCCACTTGGTTTTCGAGGCCTATGCGGCCGGCTTGAAGGAAGCAGCGGAAAGACGGTGAGTCGTTTAGGTAGACAGAGTTAAAGGGGGTTGCATCGGTCTAGCCCGAACCTAGACCGATTATTCCTCCAGACCCCTCTGGGGGGTTGATCTCTACCCCATGCTGCCCCTTTACACAGCCATGGCCGTGCTTCTATTCACGGCCCTCGCGGAGTGGCTCCATGCTCGGCGTATCCGGGCTGTCGGGCGGCTAGCGTTTGGTCCGGCCAGCCAAGCTCGGGCCTGGACGCGGGTGGTGCCTTGGCTCCGTCCGCTCGCGTTTGCGGCCTTCGCTTGGGGCTTAGCGGTGATGGTCGATTTACACTTTGCGGAGCAGGACGGCAAGAAGCCCTCCGCGAAGACACCCGCGCGCTTGATCTTTGTGGCCGACCTTTCGCCGAGCATGAAACTGAAGGATGCCGGCTCCGACGGAAAACTGACGCGTCAAGAGCGGATCCGCGAATCCGTCGAGGGCGTTCTGATGCGCGTCGGCGGTGACCTGCGTTACGGGGTGGTCGGTTTTTATACCGATGCCCGTGCGGTCGTGATGGAGGCGCGCGACCCCGAGTTGGTGCGTAATGTTTTCAACGGCTTGCCCGTGCAGCTACTCATGCGCGGGGGCAAGACCGACCTCGGTACGGCGATTAACCACGCTTTAAAGGAAGTGGCTGACCTACCAGAGGGCTCTGCTCGACTCTTAATCTACAGCGATGGCGACACCATCCCGCTCCTGCCCATCTCGGCGCTGCCGAAGTCCGTCAAGCAAGTGCTGGTACTGGGAGTCGGGAATCCAAGCAAAGGCCTCTTCATTGATGGCCACCAATCGCGGCAGGATCCAGAATCGCTGAACACCATCGCGCGGTCGTTGGGCGGCACCTATTACGACATCAACGAGAAGCACCTTTCCACGGAAGCGCTCGGTGACCTGGTGGTGAAGTCGCCGTTACCGAAGTCCGGCCTCGACCTCGAGCAGTGGGCGATGCTCGCCATGCTCCTAGGGTCGCTATTCTTAACCTTTGTACCAGTAGTGTTGCAGTATTTCGGCACCGATTGGCGGGCGCAAGATGCCTTGGAGGGCGTGAGCCGATGAGAAAGTATTTCGTGTTGCTGTGGCTGCTCTGTCCGGTGGCCGTGCTGACTTACCATTTCAATTATGGGCAGGCGGAATTGGCCCGCGAGCTGGCCCGTGAACGGCTCGTCCATATCCGTGAGCTGGAGCAGGCGAAGGACCCCGATTGGGATTTAATTTTAGGCGAGTATGATAAGATCGTCGAACAGCTGCCCCCCAACGACCATCCCCGTGCCCGCCATCAGGTCCGCTTAGCCAAAGCCAAGGCCCGGCTGGAGATGCTCGACGTCGCCGGCACCTTGACGGACCTAACGCAATTACTCTTTGAATCAGCCGCCGCGAGTGGCGAGGACGCCCCGACGACCCGGGCCATCCGCGAGACCCAAGGGAAGGCCTTTTATTATGCGACCTCGCTCTTGCGCTCCAGCGGGGCCACCGAGGACGAGTGGCGCCCGTTTGCGGAGCGGACTCGGCAAATCTTTCGTTACCTCGCCGAACACCAAGACGAGAGTGCGTTGGCTGAATACGAACAACGCGTCGAAAAAGAATTCCAAAAATCCGTCCGCACCCACCTCTCCCAATGAACCGACTACTCCTCGCCACTAGTTTTCTTTGCGCCGCCGCTTCTGCTCAAGAGGCCACCCCCGCAAAAGTCGAAGGTGTCAACGGCGTCGAACAGCGTGGCGCTCCCCGCGTGAAGCCCGTGGATTCTACAGAGGCAAAATCTGCCCAGTCGGTGCCGCAGCAGGCGCAGCCCATCGCTCAGCCCGTCAAGGCGGCGCCACAGAATGGTCAAGCCGTTGCGCAACCTGCCAAGGCGATGGGGCAAGATGGTAAACCCGTTGAGCAAGCCGCCACGGCCGCCGGTCAAGGTGGTAAGCCTGTCGAACAAGCTGCCGCAGCCGCTGGCCAGGGCGGTAAGCCTGTCGAGCAAGCTGCTCAAGCTGCCGGGCAAGGCGGCAAACCCGTTGAGCAGCAAGCCACGGCCGCAGGCCAAGGTGGCCAAGGTGGTAAGCCTGTCGAACAAGCTGCCGCAGCCGCTGGCCAGGGTGGTAAGCCCGTCGAGCAAGCTGCCCAAGCCGCCGGTCAAGGCGGCAAACCCGTTGAACAGCAAGCCACGGCCGCAGGCCAAGGTGGCCAAGGTGGTAAGCCTGTCGAACAAGCTGCCGCAGCCGCTGGCCAAGGCGGTAAACCCGTTGAGCAAGCCGCTCAAGCTGCCGGTCAAGGTGGCAAACCCGTTGAGCAGCAAGCCACGGCCGCAGGCCAAGGTGGCCAAGGTGGTAAGCCTGTCGAGCAAGCTGCCACGGCCGCTGGCCAAGGTGGCCAAGGCGCCCAGCCCGTTGCCACGCCTCCTCCCGAGGGAGTCGGCCAAGCCGAAGGCGTGAAGGCCGGTGCCGCGGGCGGTGTCCGTGCCGTCACAGGCGTCGGTGGCATCGACGCAGAGAAGCTCCGCAACCTCGAGGCGGCGTTACAAGCTAAGCCGCAGGATGGACCCATTGATCCGAAAAAACTTCGCGCCGCCGCCCAACTACTAGGTCAACTTAAGGCCGAAGTTGCCCCCCCTGCGCCCACTGAAAAGACCGACGCACGCTCGTCCCTTAACGAATTTAAACTCCCCGAAGGTTCCTAATCCCCCTTTCTAAAACAAAAACTAAGCCACCATGCGAACCACGCTCCCTTGCGGTCTCCTCCTTGCCTTGCTGGCGCTCGCGCCCCTGGCGTCTGCGCAGACGGCCGCCACGCTCGACCCGAAGATGCAGGCGCAGTACGAGAACCTGCTTAACCATAAGTTCTCACGCGACTTATCCGAGGTCTTCACTGCCCTCGAACGCGCCAGCAAGATCGAGGCCTCGACGGCCGCCGACACGCGTTTCCTGCATAGCTTCCGACTCGGGGATTGGGCGCAAATCCGCGCCGAGCTAGGCCAGTTACCGCCCGACCTTTCACGCCGCATCTTCGATAAGATGCTCGCCGACCTCACCGAGCGCCAGAAGAGCGGGATGAAGCTCGACGACATCCTTGCCTTGGTGGACGCGTTGCCCGGTGAACTCAACGACGCCGAACTGCGTAAGATTGGTGAGCTGCTTTCTAATAGTGTGCCCGCAAGCGAATCCTTCTGGCTGGCCGAGCGGATGCGCCGCGGGACCGCTAAACTGGGTGGCAAGGACCCAGCTCGCCGGCTGGCCGCTGGCCGCGTCCTGCTCGCCGGGGGCTTCCGGGAATTGGCTTTGGCTTACTTGCCGACCAGCGCGAAGCTCGACGAGATCAAGGACGAGGCATTTCGCCAAGAGGTCGCCGCCTTCTTGTCCACCGAGCAGGCCAGTGAGTTTGCTCAGCGCGAGCAGATTCAAAAAGTCTGGGACGAAAACGTGGCTATCTTGAACCGCTCTAAGGTCAACGATGGGGAGATGACCAGGGCAGCGGGCAACTTAGCCCGCGTCATGACGCAGGTGCAGCCTGCTAATTTAGACAGTTTCTTTCGTGACCTCATCCGCACTAAACCGGATGCCGCCGTCCGCCTCATCGCTGGCCTGCAGCGGAAGATCCAGACCGATGCCCGTACCGATCCGGCGACCCGTGTTGAAAATCTGCGCGCCCAGTCCGTCCTCGCGACCCTCGTCGCCAACCATGCCGACGCTGCCGCCAGTCCCTGGAATCCTTTACTCGTCGCCATGGCGGATGAGTGGATGAACGAAGTCGAGACGACCTTTGCCCAGCGGGCCGCGCTGGCTAATCGCCGGACACGTGGGGGTAATAACAACACCAACGCCATTGAAGCCGAAGAGTTGCTGGGCCTCGCCCCGATGGGTAAGTGGTTGGCGGCCCTCGGCCCTGAAATCCGCGAACGTTTGGACGCGAGCCTTTCGCGGGCAGTGATCGCGAGTGCTAACTTCGAAGCCGGCGCCGACCTCATCGCGGCCCTCGCGAAGCGTAATCCATCCGCCGGTGTCGCGTTGGCGGAGGATTTCCTCGCCGCTTGGGCCCTAGCCCATAATCCCTTGGTGCCGGAAGAATTGCGCAAGAAGTATGGCCTCCCTGAGGACGCCCGGATTCCCGTGACGCCCGTCATGATGGAGCGCAATATCAACAGCCTCGCCAAGATGATGGACCTCTTTAGGGAGGCCAATATCAAACCCCGTGACCAAGGTAAAGTCGTCGCTGCCTTTGACCAAGCTTACAGTAACGCCGAAGCCTACAGCGATTCCCATATCAAGAAGGTTTTCGGTTCGGCCGACCAGATGGACGAACAGGTCTTCTTCCTCCTGACCGCCCGTATGCACGCCAACCTTTCGGACCGCTGGCGCCGGCAGGACTTACAGCGTAACATGCTCACGCGCCGCACTGAGCAGCAGACGTACGAGATGGTCCAGGGCAGTTACAGCTCCCTCGTCACGATGATCGGGGCTTGGACCAAGAATAACCCGACCTCTTCCCGCGCCCTAATCTTCGGTGCGAAGGTGCTGAATGACTGGTCCGATTTTGAATACCTACAGGAGCTGGCCCCGGTGGACCCTGCCAAGCGGGTAGCCAATATGAAGGAGCGGAGCTTGCAGGCCCTGGAGTACTTCCAGAAAGGGGCGGACGCCTATGGCCGCGAAATTATCCGTAATGGCGGCACGACCCAATCGATCGAGCCTTACCTGGTCTGGTTTAATTCCCTCGTCGGCATTGGCCACAATAACACCGTCAACTTGGCTAAGACCGTGAACCGCGCTGGCCTCCAGAAGATTCGGTCCAGCATCCAAGGACTGCCCGGCAAGGCGGCTCAGACGCACATGAACCTCTTGGCCAAGACGCTGAACGCGCGCCTGACCGATGAGCGCGACCCCTTGCACGAAGACATCAAGTATCGCTACCTCGCCGCGGCCTTGGTGGTCACGAAGGACGACCCGTTTACGATGGCCCTGCAGAAGCGCGCCACCTACCTCGACGAACTGCTCAGCGAAGTCCGCGTCCAGACCCGTCTCGACGGCCCGAACACGGTCGGCTCTAATCAAGAGTTTGGTATCTTTGTCAGTGTGATCCACACCGAAGCCATGGGCCGCGTGGCCAAGCTGGGCCAATACCTCACCAACGACGCCTCCGCCACCGCCGCTAAAAATAAGCGCCGCGGGCCGGCGACGAAGAAGGGCCGCGACGCCCAAGGACCGCGTGATGAGTTTCAGTTCGAACTCGAGGACGCGCTGTCACCGTTCTTTGTGGTTCGTTCGATTACCTTCGCCGCGCCCGATGTTAAGCCGCGGGCGACCGCCAATCCCGGCTGGGAAGAGACCGTCCTGGCCTACGTGCTGGTGCGGGCTAAAGATGCCAGCGTCGACAAGGTCCCGCCCGTGAAGCTCGAGTTAAAGTTCATCGATCTCTCGGGTCCGGTCACCGTGCCGGCCGTGTCGGCGGAGACGGTGTTCAAGGTTTCGCCGACGTCTGGTCCGCGTCCGGCGGGCCGCGTCGAAGTCACGCAGACCCTCGACACCCGTCAGTTTGCCATCAATGGCCAACTCAACTTGGATATCCATGCGACGGGGACGGGCTTGGTGCCTGACCTCGACGACCTCGTGGACCTCGAGATCGTGAAGCGCGTCGCCGCGGTCCGGCAGGTCGGGGCGGGTGAAGGCCTGCAAATCAAAGAGCTCAATACGTGGGGCGAGCAGATCACCCCCCGTTCGGAGCGCCATTGGGTCATCTCTCTGGATGGCGATAAGATCCGCGCGGCCGACACAGCCACCGAGGTGCCTTTTGCCCCGCTGAAGAATACGGCCAACGGCGCTATCTGGCGGACCTACGAAGATCAGGACCTCAAGGTCTTGCCCAAGGCTTCGGTCCGCTTGGATCGTCAGCAAGCCTTGCCTGGCACTGGTGCGATTCCGCCGGCTCCGACTGGCCCGTGGTTCTGGCCTTCCCTCGGCAGCATCGTCGCCTTGCTGGGCCTCGGCCTGTTCTTCGGTCTGCGCGGCGGCCCGAAGGGTCCGGTCGCCCCGCTGGCGCGCGATGTCTTTAAGATGCCGACGGACGTCGATGGCTTTGCGGCCGCGGCCTTCCTCCGTCGCTATAGTGCCAGCCCGCTCATCGCCCTGAATGCGGCCCAGAAGGGTGAGCTCGCTCAGGATTTAACCCGCATCCAAGTCGGCTGCTTCAATGGTGCCACCACCGTGGGAGAGCCCGAGTTACGCACCATCCTTCAGAAATGGCTTAAGCAACTCCGCTAAGCCCTGATCCCATCCCCTTATCCCTACCCCCTAACTCCTTTCGTACCATGTCCTCTACTCAATCCTCCCAACAGTTTGTCGCGGCCGTTCGTGAACGCGTCGGTTTGGTCGTCGTCGGCCAAGACGTCGTCGTTGAACGCGTGATGATCGCCCTCCTCACGGGCGGCCACCTGCTTCTGCAAGGTATGCCAGGCCTCGCGAAGACGCTACTCGTCAATACCGTCGCCAAGGCCATCCACCTCGACTTCAAGCGCATCCAGTTCACCGTGGATATGTTGCCGTCAGATATTCTGGGCTCCGAAGTCGTTGACCTAAAGACTGGCGAATTCCGTATTCACCGCGGTCCGGTCTTCACGAATCTCCTCCTGGCTGACGAAATTAATCGCGCCGCTCCCAAGGTCCAGGGCGCCATGCTTGAAGCCATGCAAGAGCGTAAGGTCACCTTGGGTGGCCAGAGTATGAAACTCCCAACGCCTTTCCTCGTCATCGCGACGCAGAATCCGGTCGAACAGTCCGGCACGTTTGAGCTACCTGAAGCACAGTTGGACCGGTTTATGCTTCTGCACCGCCTTGGTTACCCCGGCCGCGACGAAGAGCAGGACATCCTGCGTCGTCAGTTGAGCATGGGGCTCCGCAAGGAAGAGGGTGGGGCCGTGCCGAAGACCGCCTTCGATATGATTGATGGTTCGCCGGTCGGGACCGCGACCGACCTCGTTGCCGCGATGGAATCCGTCCAGCAAGTCCACGTCAGCGAAGTCTTCCTAAAGCATTCCGTCGAGCTTGTCCGTCGGACGCGCGAATCCAAGCTTCTCGACTTCGGTTGTTCGCCGCGCGCGGGCTTAGCGCTGGTCAACGCGGCCCGTGCCCGTGCGGTCATTCATGGCCGTGACTACGTTACGCCAGAGGATCTCTTTGACCTCGCGGAAGACATTGTCCTTCACCGTATCCGCGTGAGCTACGAAGCCTCGGCCGCTGGTCACACGGGCCCGAAGGTGTTGCAAGGTATCTTGGCTGGCCTCGGCTGAGCCTGTCCCGGCGGTTTTCTCCCTCACTCCGAACATGCGTCGCCAAGCCGTCCTCGCCCACGATCCCGTTGATTCTCGGGATTTTGAGGTAGCCGTTAAGCAACTGGCTAACAGCCTGCGCTTCGGTCAGGAGCAGTCGGTTTTCCATGGCGCCGGCTTGGAGTTTGCGCAGTCCCGTCCCTACGTGGCTGGCGATTCGGTGAAGTACATCGACTGGAAACTCTCCGCGCGCATGCGCAAGCTCTTCGTTAAGGAATACGAGGAACCCAAGCAGGTACCGCTGTATCTCCTCGTCGACACCTCTGCTTCGATGTGCGTGTCCTCGCAGACGCTTAGTAAGTATGCTTGGGCCGTACGCATCGCTGCCGGTATCGGTCTGGCCGCGCAGGGTAATGTCACTCCCGTTGGCTTGCTGGGTTGTGGCGCCCGCGAATTGCACATTCGCCCGACGCTTTCGCGTACTACGGTTTTAGAATGGTCGCACCAGTTACGTCAGCATGATTTCCGGGAAGCCACCTCCTTGGCGAAGCGTGCCCGCGAACTCTCGCCCTCCCTGACGCGTCGCACGACCGTCATCGTGCTGAGTGACCTCCACGACCCTGGCTCCTTGGAGGCCTTGCAGGTGATAGCCCAGCGCAACGACTGCGTGGCGTTGCATCTCGAGGATCCGGCCGAACGTGGCGTGCGCGGCTCGGGGTTCTTCCGTGGCGTCGAGGCCGAGTCCGGCGAGGCCTTCATTGGCCGCGGCGGTCGGCCCTTTGTTGATACCTCGGCTTGGAAGGCTGAGCTGAGCCGTTTTGCCATCGACTACCTTCACCTGCGTACGGACCGTCCCATCCTAGCTCCGCTCGCGCATTTCCTCCAGCACCGTGGCCAGTCGGCCCGGAGCGTCCGCTGATCATGTCCGCCGTGCTTCCATTCTTTCGCCGCCACTGGGTCCGTTGGACCTGCCTGGCGCTCGTCGTGGTCTTGCCCTTGGTCTGGTGGCTGACGCGCGCGGATGACCTCCTTAATGTCCCTCTGGGCGTCGAGCAGGCTGCTATCATTACCTATGGCGGCCCGGAACTCGTCGTGAAGCCCTTTAAGTGGGGCGTCGCGGTGAATGTCCGTATCGCCCAAGTCACGGGTGCGCCGGGTGGCCGCGTCTATGACGTTCGTTATCTGGTGAATCGCGAAGGCGACTACGACTTACGTGACTACTTGGCCAGCGCGAGCGGTGTCTTCCCCGAAGGCTTACCTGTGTTTAAGTTCCACGGTGACCCCAAGATGTCGAAAGAGCTCGAAGCGCGCATTAAGGAGACCGAACTAGTCGGCGTGCAGGTCGGTGGGCGTTACTTCACGAAATTGACCATCCTCGGCTGTATTTGGTTGGCCTGTCTCTACCCGATTATCTTCTGGGGTCGGCCGAAGCGCTTAGCATTGGCTCCGGTCGTCCCGCCTTTGACGGAAGCCGAAGAGCTCCACGGCCTCTTGGCTAAGCTCCGCGCGGGCTCGCTGGACGCTGCTGGGCAAGCCCGCATGGAGATGATTCTGCTCCGCTGTTGGCGGGCCGGGCTCTTAAGCTCCGATGCCCCCATGCATGAGGTGCTGGCTGCCGTGGCGAAAGATGGACGCACCGCGGAAGACCTCCGTCGCCTGCAGGCCTGGCTCTACCGCCGTGACTCAGTCGTGACGGTGGAAGAAATTGCCACCCTGGTCGCCCCCCATGCCCAGGAGCCCGCGAGCTCCCTCGTTCGATGACCTTCCTTTACCCTAAACTTTTGGCGCTTCTCGCCATCCCCGTCATCCTTGCCTTTTGGGAGTGGGTCCGTCCGGGGCAGCCGCTGGCGATGCCGTTTGACCATGCTAAAATCGGCCGCGGACGCTTTTGGCAGTTTCTCATCAACAGTGCGAACTGCTTACCCGCCGGCCTGCTCGCCATCGCGATTCTGTTCTTAGCCCACCCGGTTATTTTTAATCCACCGGAAGTCGAACGTCAGCTCACCAACGTCCAAATTGTCTTGGACACCTCGGGAAGTATGAAGTCGCCGCACGGCCCGCAGACCAAGGGGCTGAACTCGCGTTTCGATTCGGCGATGACTTCTATCGAGCAGTTCTTGCACTACCGCAAGGGTGATGCCTTCGGCCTCACCGTCTTCTCGCGTAATTTCGTGCACTGGGTACCACTGACGCAGGATACCGAAGCCATCGTCTTGGCTCGTCCCTTCATCGCCCCATACGTCTTCCCCGATGAGTTTTGGGGTAACACCTTCATCGGCAAGGCTCTCTACGGGGCGGCGGAACTCCTCGATCAAGCCAAGACCGGTGATCGTATGATTATTCTGCTCACGGACGGCTTGAGCAACGATATCGTGCCGCCCAAGGACAGTGCGATTATCGCCGATCTCCAAGCTAAGCGCATTAAGGTCTTTGTGATTTTCCTCATTGATCAACCGGTCACGCCCGCACTGGTCTCGATTGCGCAGGGTTCGGGCGGTGCCGCTTGGCCTGCCGTAACGCCCGAAGCCTTGAATGAAGTCTTCAAGAAGATTGATGAAATGAAGAAGGTCGTGATCCTAGAGAAGAAGCCTCGCGCCGCTGATTACTACGACCCCTTCTTCATTCCCGCCATGGTCGCTTTAGGCTTAGCCATCTTGGCGCTGTTCGGTATCCGCTATAATCCTTGGTAGTCTGCGGTTACTTTAACTCGAAGAGGTAGCGGAGGAGGTCGGCTAGCTCGGCGGGATTCAGTCGGTCGGTGAGACCGTCTGGCATGATGGTGCCGGCGTCATTACGGGCGGCGAGTTCTCGCTTGGAGACGGCGACCAAGGCATTCGCAGAAAAGTCCCGTAGCGTCAGCGTTTCCGTGGACTCGCTGCTGCGGTAGCCTTGTAAGGTCCGCCCGTCTTTGGTCGTGAGGACCGTCAACATGTACCCTTCCTTGACCTGGCGCTTAGGCCAGAGGACGGACTCCACGATGGCTTCCTTGGTCTGCGCCCGGCCGAGTGCACTGAGATCGGGCCCGATGATGCCGCCGAGTTCGCCGACCTTGTGGCAGCTCAGGCAGGCCGATTGCGCTGCCTTGAAGAGCGATTCACCGCGGCGGGCGTTCCCGCTAGCGTCGGCCTGCTCAATCAGTTGTTTGACGAGGGCTTCGCTGAAGACGGCCCCGGCGGTCTGGAAGCCTGCGGCTTGTTGTAAGGCGAGACGGAGTTCGGCGTCGTCGCGGCCGATCTGCGCAAGCCACGCTAAGGCTAGGCGTGCTTGGTCGGCGCTAGGGGGGCTGGCCGTAAGCGCGGTGGCGAGTACCTTGGAGCCATTCTTGAGCCCGAGATGGCTCTGCAAGAGTGGGGCGACGGCAACGCCGGGCTGTAGCGTCTGCAGACGCCTGGCCGCCTCGGTAGCACCCGCGGCCAGGTCTAGCTCGGTGAGCGCAGCGAGGGCCACGTCTTGGAGGGCGGCCTCACGGAGGTAGGGGGTGATTTCTGTGCTGAAAGCTTTGCCTCGCGTGCGGGCGAGCGCGCGCAGGAGCGGTCCGCGAATCTCTGCTGCGAGGGCGGTCGTTTTCCAGAGGGCATTCAGTTGACTCGTTTGGCCATACTCCTTGCGGGTGCTCGCAAAGATACTGAAGGCTGCTTGCTGAGCTGAGCTGGTGCCTGACAGTAATGCCTCAACAATGGCCGTGTAGTCTTCAGCAGGTTTGAGTTGAGCGCGTTCGGTCAAGGCCATCAGGACGGCGGGTGCGGAGCGGGAACGATCCAAGGCGACGAGCGCATCGGCGACCGTGCCGGACTTGACTAGCACCGTGAGCAACGTCTCACGGGTGGCCGGGTTTGAGGCTTGTTCGGCTAAGGCGCGGGTCTGGATGAGCAGTTGGGGGTCTTTGGCCGTGATGATGAGGTGGGTGAGGGTATCGCCGCGGACCTGCGGCCCGAGTTTCCCGGCAAGGAGGTCCGACTTCCAGGTCGGTGCTAACGCATGGATGGTCAGCGTGAGCGCGTGGTTCAGTGCTGGGTCCATTGGCTTGTCTAGGGCGAGGCAGGCCACCTGCACTGCGGCCGTGCCTTGGCGGGCTTGCCAGCCGCAAGCGACAACGGCTTCGAGGCGAACCCGCGGGTGTTGATCGCGGACGGCCTTTTCGAGCCACGTCAGAGTTTCGGGGAGCTGCGGTCCCCAGGTGCAGAGCAGGTGAGCGCCCCAAGCGCGCCAACGGAAGTCATCGGACGTCAGCATGCGTTGAACGATGACCGGTTGCGGGGATTCGTGGGCGGCGAAGACGCCACTCAGTTCGTAGAGTAACCGTAGGTCTGCCTGCTTGAGGTCGACCTTGCGTAAGGCGGCTTGCGCCTCTTTTGCCGGGAGGCGGTAGAGCAGGCTCTTCGCCTGAGCGCGTTCCCAAGGCTCCTGCGAGGAAAGTCGACGGACCCATTCGTCCGCGTTGCCATGGATTAGGTCGGGCTTGGTCACGAGTGGCCGGCCTTGCGCCGTCACGCGCCAGATGCGGCCGTGGGAGCGGTCCCGACGAGGGTCGCGGTAGCTAGCTTGGTAATGGCCGATGACCGGGTTGAGCCAGTCAGCGACGAAGATAGTACCATCGGGACCGAGGCGCGCTTCCACGGGGCGGAATTCTTTGCCGCCCGACATTAAGTCGCCGAGGTCGGTGGTCGCGAACGAAGACCCTTGATCGCGGAGGCGATAGAGTTGGACTTGGCTGGTGAAGTAGGTGCTTTTCATTAACACGCCGGACAAGTCGGCCGGCAGGTGGCTGCCACCGAGGAATTCCGGCTCCATACTTTTGCCCCGTGAAACGGCGAGGGCCGTCGGCATCGGCAGGGCATGCAAGGTAGGAATCAGCCCCGGTGTCGTGTGCCAGATCGTCATATCCGCGCCGCTTCCATGGAACGTCTGGCCATACTCGTCCCAGGTCGTGCCCCAGCAATTAAGCCCCCCGGCACTCTCATTGAGGAATGAATTCAGTTGGAGCGTGCGTGGGTTAAAGCGCCAGACGCCGCTGCGGTTGAGTTCGGCGAGCCCGTGTGGGGTTTCGACATAGGACCAGATGTGGTAGCCCTGCGTGAACCACAAAGAACCATCGGGACCCCAGCGGAGCGAATTGGCATTTTGGTGGGTGTCGCCGGTGCCGAACCCGCTTAATAAGACGGCGCGACTGTCGGCGCGATCATCGTGATTACGGTCGGGTAGGTGCACCAACTGCGTGCTCTCGAGTACGTAGATTCCTCCGCCCACCTCCGCGGGGGCGAACTCGAAGCCCATCGGCATCGTCAGGCCTTCGGCAAAGCGCAACGCCTTGTCGGCCTTGCCGTCGCCATTGGTGTCTTCGAGGATGAGGATGTAGTCGTGGCCGTGTTCACCCGGTTGCAGTTGTGGGTACGAGGGGATGCAGGCCACCCAGAGGCGACCGCGCTCATCCCAGCGGATTTGGACGGGACGGACCACGCCGAGTTTTTCGTCAGCGAACAGACTGACGTCGAAGCCCGCGCGCAGCTTAAAGTTGGCTTTCTCTTCGTCGGGGGAGAGTGCGGCTGGATCAGCGCGCGGGGGTGCAGGCGGGAGCGGGGCAGGGGCCTTTTCGCCGCGGGCTAAGGCGAGGATGGTGGCTTCGGCATGTTCAAGTCGCGGGAGGTGCTTCTTGAGTTCATCGACGAACGAGGGGCGCTCGGCGCTGGACTTGGCGAACGGCTGGGTGGTGCGGTCCCCATAAGCAAAGGCCCAATTCATGCAGCGCCAGGTATCGAACCACAGGCGGTTCTTTTCGATGATGGCCGTCCGTAAAGAGGGTGCGACTTGGGCTGGGCTGCCCAGGGCTTGGGCGATGGCCTCGCCGACGACTTGGGAGCCCTTCGCGGTGAAATGCATGCCGTCGCGGGTGAGTGGCTGGGGGGCATCTTTAAGCGCGGCGAATAAGTCGACGAAGACCAAGCCGCGGGCTTGTGCGAGCGAACGGGCGGCCTCGTTGAATTCTGCGAGCCGGGCGTTAAGCCCCGTGTTATTAGGGATACGCGGGTCAGTAGGCTTTTCAAACGGGGCGGGTCCGATCACCACGAGCCTGGGCGTCACGGCGGCGAAGTCTTGAAGCAGTGCCGCATAGGCGGCCTGGAAATCAGCGGGCGTGCGCGTGGCGTCGAGTGCTTCGACTTGGCCGAACCACGTGAACACCATCGTGGCGCCAGCGCCGACGAGGTTCTCGCGCCAAGAGCCCCATTCCATCATACGGTTCTGTCGGAAGACCGTATCACCTTCCCAACTCATGTGGCGGAATTTCGGCGCCAGCTTCTGCCCATGCTGGGTGAGGCGCGCTTCTAGTTCACCTTCGCGTTGCTCGAGTACCATATTTTCGCCGCCCGTGAAGACAATCACCTCGGCGGGGGCGATGGCGAACTGACGGTCCGCAAACGCCGCGGGCCGCATCTGCGCCTTGGGGGCGGGGCTGAGACGTTGCATGGGGGCGGGCAGCGCGGCGGCCTCCAGCGGGCTGGGCGGGAGTTCCTCGATGTTGAAATCCTTGAAGAAAGCTTGGCCGCCGCCGGCAGAGGAAATCTCCAGCGCAAAATACCCTTGGCGGCGACGCGGAGAGGGCTCGTGGTAATCAGCCATTAGGACGCCGTTAACCCACGTTTGCAGGTGGGCCCCTTCGGCGCGAACGCGGTACTCATTCCAGTCGCCTGCCTTGACCGTCCCCGCCAGCTTCTCTTTGGTTGGATAGGCAATCATGCCGCCCTTGGGCCCTTCTTTGAATAGGCCACCATCATAGCCTTGGCCGATGTCGCATTCCCAGCCGACGATACGCTTACCCGCGGCCACCTCGCTGCGGAAGAATAGCCCCGTGCCGACTTTGCCGTCGGTCTTGGCTTTGAACCTCAGGTCGAAGTTCTCGAACGAACGCGTAGTGGCCAACCAAGAGTCAACGGGCTGAGCCGGACCGCCGCCCACCATGGCGCCGTCTTGGACCTTCCAGAAGCGGGTGGCTTCACCGCCCCAGCCCGCCAAGGACTTGCCATCAAATAGGTCAGAGGGTGCGGCCGTGAGGCTGATGACGGATAGGGAAAGCAGGAAAAAGCGCAACAACGTGGCCATGGGGTAGGTTGTTTGTAGGCTAATCCTGACAGGTGGAAACAAGAACCTGCGGCCAGGGTGGAGTGGGGTGACCCGTACCCCCTGATTGCCACGGAGGCGTGGGCCGGGCCTGTCTCGCCAGTGGTGACTATAGGCTCTCAACCTCACCAAACAAGCAGGCCGCCCGAATGGGCGGCCTGCGTTTAACGACTGCGCGGAGGCTTAGAAGCGGAACGAGTAGCCAGCCTTGAACTGATGGGCGGACTTGATGTCGGCGCCGGTGTGGTAGTCGTAGCCGAGGGTGGCGGAGCGGCCTTCGCCGAGTGCCAGGTTAAGGCCGAGTCCCGTGCGCAGCAGGTCTTGGCCTGCGCCCGAGGTCCGGACGCTGAAGGACGTCGGTACTGCCGCGTCAGCGAAGCCCGCGTTCAACGTACCGCCTTCGTTGCTCAAGGCATGCTCGTAGGCGATGTTGAGCGAAATCGTGAGGACGTCGCCGAGTTGGATGCCATAACCCATGCCGATTTCAGCGGTCACATCGGACTGCTTGGCGGCAGCAACGCTGAGGTTAGCGCCCGTACCCGTTTCGAGGAAGGCATCGGAGGAACCGATGTTTCGGCTGATTCCGACGTAGGGAGTGAAGGCACCGAGCTTCGTGAAGCTCAGGCGGGCGTTCAGGCTCGTCGAATTAATCTTCTGGTTGGCAAAGGACTGGCCGGAGCGCGTGCCGTTGGCATTGAGCTCGCCGATTACCACGCCGACGTCCAGACGACCTAACGCGATATTGGTGCCGAAACCGAGACCGTACGAGCGGCCCGAAGCCTCGGAGGCGAAGCCGCTAGCGCTGGACTGGCCGGAGTTATCGGACACCAGCACCGAGAAGACTGAGTCTGCACCGGCCTGGTGGCTGAGGACTGCGTAGCGGGCGTTCACGTCGAAGCTACCATTGAGTGTGGTCAAGGAGGCGGTCGAGGTGGACTGCTGTTGGTCATAACCGAGGTGGACGTTCCAACCAGCGTTCTCCGCAGTGGCACCGACAAAGGCCCGGGCCAAGGAGAGCGAGTTACGGGAGGCCATCAGCATGGTCGTGCCGTACGGCTCAGGGGAGAGCGCGTCGAGGGCAGTGTCGACGTTCGCGGCGCCGAGGAAGGCGACCGCAGCGGCACCCATCTCGCCGGTGGTGATGAAGGCCTTGCTGGTGGCCAGCGCGGCAGTCCCGTTCTTGATCACCTGGGCGTTGGTGAGACCGTCCGCGTAGAGTGCGGTGGCAATCGCCTTACGGTTGGTGTCGACGGTCAGGTCGGCGAACGTCTGCGTTTCGGTCAGGCCGGAACCGTGGATGCGGCCGGTGGCGTTATTGAAGAACACCTGCGTGGTCTGCGTACCGCGGTCGAGGTTCGTGAACGAACCCGAGTAGGCGAGGGCACTGACGGCGAGGACGGATTCGGTGCGGGCGAGGTCGTAGGTGCCGCCGGTCTTGGTGGCCTTGATGGTGCTGCCAGCTTGGAACGTCGCGGTGCCAGAGACGATCACTTGGTCATGCTGCGTGTTTGCGGTGAGGCCCCAGACTTCGATGTCGAGCGTACCCGCTTCGATGTAGTTACCGGAGATATTGATCGTGCCGGGGGAGTTGCCAGGAGCGAGCGTTCCAAGGTTGGTCAGGTTACCGACGATGCTGGCGTTACCGCCGAAGCTGCCACTCTTGAGGATGCGGACCGCGGAGGCGAGCGAGCCGTTGACGACGAGCTTGCCGGCTTCGACGTTGGTGTTGCCGGCGAAGGTGTTGGCCCCGGTGAGGGTCAGCGTACCCGAGCCGTTCTTCCAGAGGCCGCCGGTACCGCCGATGGCGCCCGAGACGGAGGTGTTCGCGGTGGTGTTGAAGACGCCGCCGGTACCGGTGAGAGCGACGTTATGGCTGATGGCCGTGCCGCTGGCGACGATCGTGCCGCCGTTGTCGAGCGTCAGAAGATTACCGATCAGGCCGCTGTTGGAGCTGGTCTTGTAGTTGAGGGCGATGAACTGGCCGCCTTCAACGAGAGTGGCGGCGCTGGCGCCCGTGGCGGCGGCGTGGTTCTGGGTGGCGACGAGGAACCACTTGCTACCATTGATGCCATCGTTGACGATCGTGGTGATGTCGATGATGCCAGAGTGTTCTTCATCGAGGGTCTGGTACTGGGTCGCGCCCGTGGTGAAGCGGTTACGGTCGGATTCGAAAATCTGGACGGCACTGGCTTCGATTTGGCTCTGGGAACCGGCGAGGGGGTTTACGATCCAGTGCTTGGCGACGTAGGCATTATTACCTGGGTCTTCCTGAATGTAGAGCAGGCCGTCATCGCCCACCGTCAGGTTATCAAAGCTGGCGGCCTTGGCGCCGTCCTTGCCGGTCAGGTTGCTGGAGTTGACCAATAGCTTGATGTTACCGCCCGTGGTGAGGATGCCGTTGGTGGCGTCGCTATTGAAGTCGAACTGATAGATTTTCGCGCTCACGGTCACGTTGTTCATCGCGCTTCCGCTGGCGCCCGTGGTGGCTAAGATGAGCGAGTCATGGTCGAGCCAGTGGGCGTCTTCGGGGCGGGCGAACTGGGTCACGCCGAGGCGGGTCGATTCAGTTTGGAACTCAAGGCCGGTCTTGGCGCCGATGGTCGCATTCGTGAAGATTTGCTGGAGAGTGAAGGTACCATTAATACCCGTGGCGTTTTCGAGCGTGACAGCGCCAGTGTATCCGCTGGTGGCGGAGGTCACTTTAATGCCGTAGGTGTTTCCGTTGGTGAGGCCCGCTTTCTGGACGGCGTTGCCGACGTTGGTCTTGGCGCCGATGTAGACATAGACTTCGCCGGGGGTGGTGTCATCCGTACCGACGACGACAGTCTGGAGTAGGTTGGCAGCGCCTGGGTTGGAACCGTAGTTCGAACGGGCAAGGAGATTTTCGTAAGAGTACTTACCATGGTGCGGGAGTTCGTAGGCCTTACCGACTTCGGTGTTATCTCCCGTTACGATAAAGGCGAAGGCTTTGCCTTCGGTGCCGGTTTCTTCGCCGTTCAGGAAGATGAGGCCGTTATAGCCGGTTCCGCCGTTGGAAGCATCGTAGAAGGCACTGAGTTTAGGGAGGTCAGCGGAGCAGGGGCGGAGATAAGCGTACGCGGTGGCGGGGGCGGCCCACGTCGAGGTGGTGGCGTTCCACATCATCTGGTCGAGGCGCGAGGTCACGAAGTCGCCGCCGGAGATGACCTGCCAGGTGGAGGTGTTGATCACCCATTTGGAGACGAAGCCGCCGGCAGCACCGTGGGCGCGGGTGGTACCCAGCAGAGTCGACGTGCCTTGGATAGTGCCGATCTCATGGTTGGCGAGAACGGTCATCGTGCCGTTGCCATTGCTGTAAGCGCCAAGGCCATCGGGGATACCGGCCATCTGATAGCCATTGATGGCATCGCCTACGGTGAGTAACGCAGTTGCCGACCAGCCCGGTGAAGTGGGCGTGAGGTAGGACGTTTGCGAACTGGAGGGACCGGTGATCACGTTCTGCGCGGAGAGCGTGACCGTGGCGGCGGCAGCGAGGAGGAACGAACGGGCGAGGTTTTTCATGGTGGGGATAGCACCTTAGCCGTTTAACATTACAGATTGATGACAGGTTAACGACGGACGTGTCATACACCGAACGGTAACATTTGGCACAATCTTGATGCTTCTACAAAAGGGAGGTGACTGCACGGGCCGGATGATTTTACGGAGGCGTCCACTCACGTGGGAGGGAGGGGTGCCGTGGTGGCCTTGGGCCAGTGGACGGGCTACCGGAACGATACCCCCTTGACGGTCAAGCAGTTGGACTGCCCTCGGAGCAGGCTTGCGGGCAGTTTCTTCTTGGGTAAATAAGGCCAATGGCTCGATGCATTCCCGACCGACTTCATGCCGTCCAGTTTGATGAGGCTGAGGCCGAACTCCTTGAGCGCCTGCGGTTCGAGCTCTCCGATGAGTATATTGTGATCCCTTGTCTGGAAGTTCCCCGCCAGCGTGGGGCCATTGATTCGGAAGCGGATTTCGTGATTCTGCATCCTCGGGGGCGACTCGTGCTCGAGGTCAAAGGCGGCGAAATCGGTTGCCAAGGCGGTCGCTGGTATCGCGTCCGTAAAGGTCATCGCGAATCCATCGCCCCACCTTTTTACCAGGCCCGCGACAATAGCTATGAAATCCGCGAGTATCTCGAGCGTCTCTGTGGTCGCGAGTCGGTGGAGGCACGGATGCCGTTCAATCAGGCCATGGTTTTCACGGACGTCGATTTCAACGCCCAGACCTTCGAGTGCCCCAAGGAACGCATCGTCGACCGGGCCGAACTGGCCGAGCACACGCTGGCCGAGATCGTTGGTCGGCTACTCGATGATGGCGAAGCGCGTTTTCGCCGTCATTTTCCAGACCGCGAGTTACCCGCTCCCGCAAAGGATGCGCAGTTGCTGGGCGTGGCACAGTTGCTGCGGCCGGATTTACGCCTGACGTCTAATCTTTCGGCGACGGATATGGATTTAGAACTGATTCGTCTTTCCGCTTCGCAGCTTAATGCCCTCGACTTGGTGAAGAAGAATAAGCGCCTACGCATCACGGGCGGTCCGGGTTCAGGGAAGACGCTCTTGGCTGTAGAGACTTGCCGGCGCGAGCGGGCGGCGACCCCGTTCGCAAAGATCGGCTTACTTTGTTTCAATCGTCACTTAGGCGCGCACCTCACCGACGTCGCTGCTCGCGAAGGCCTCACGACGGTCCGGGCTGGCTCTTTCTATGCACACATCGACCAAGTCTTAGGCGACGTCTCTGATGCAGCTGCCACCGACCCCGCGTATTTCCGGGCGCGCGTACAGCGGGCGACCGAAGTGGCTCAAGCGTGGCCGCTAGAGGCGAAGTTCGATCTCCTCGTCATCGATGAAGGTCAGGACTTACGTGACGATGCCAGCAAGTTAGCCTTCATGGATGCCATCTTGAAGGGTGGGCTCAAGGATGGCCGTTGGTGGTGGTTTGAAGACCTTGACCAGATTCTCTCCCCAGAGGAATCGGTGCTGCCCTCGGCAGCGGGACAGGCTTTATTTGCACTTCTGGACGATGCGCCTGAGGCCGTTGTCGAACGTAACTGGCGGAACACGGAACAGATTGCCCGTGCCGCCGCTAAAGTCATGGGTCGTCCAGCGCATGAGGGCTCTGGTATCAGCGGACCCGCCGTGACCACGGCCGCGTATCAGCCCGGCAAGGAACTCGCCACCTTGGAGGCGATGCTCACGCATGTCGTGCTGCATCAACAAGGCCCTGAGGATATCGTGGTCCTCAGTGTTCGTGGGGCTGGTAAGGAATGTTACGCCGGCCAAGCCACCCTAGCGGGATTACGTCTCGTGCCCTTTGACCCGTCGCGTCCCTATGTGCCGGGGACCTTGCGTACCTCGACCGTCTTCAAGTTTAAAGGCATGGAGAGTTACGCGGTCGTCTTGGCCGATTTGGATTCCCTGGCGACTGAGCGCGACCGCCGGAAGGCCTACGTCGGCATTAGCCGGGCGAAGTACGCGTTGTATATCTTAGCCGCACCAGCCGCCGAGCAGGCCTTACGTTGAGCCTTAGAACGTCCGGGATACGGCCCAGTAGACGCCCGCCAACGCGATGGCTGTCGAGCCGGGTATGACGACCCAGCGGCGATAGCGCTCTTCGTCCTTGATCCAAGCCGTCGCGGCAAGCGCAAGGGCAATGATCGCCAATTGGCCTAATTCGACGCCGACGTTGAAACCAAGCAGCGAGCCAAGGAGGGAGTCGGCTGGGATACGATCATCCACCAGCCTTTGCGCGAATCCAAGGCCGTGGATTAGGCCGAAGATAAAGACCATCGCCAACCGGAACTTGCCGTATGTTGGCCGGAAGAGGTTTTCTAGTGCGATGATCGCGATGGAAGCGGCGATGATTGGCTCCACGATCTCCGCCCGCACCGAGATGTAACCCAAGGTAGCCAACGCCAAGGTGATGGAGTGGGCCAAGGTGAAGGTTGTGACCTGCGCGAGAATTGGCCGCCAAGTGCGGGCGAGTAGGAAGAGGCCGAGCACGAAGAGGATGTGGTCGAGTCCTTCCGGGACGATGTGATGGAAGCCTTCTCGCACGCGGCTCCAGAAGGTGCGCCAGCTGCCGCCTGTATCGCTCTGCGCGGAGATGGCGCCCTTGGTCGCACCGCTGGAGGGTGCGGTCGTCAAGCCGGTCAGGTCCAAGGTGTAGCTGCTTTCGCCGGGGAATAGGACTGCGATGCGCGGGTGGGCTTGCCCGTTGACGGTGTTCTGGAAGACGACGGAAACTTTATGTCCTGGGAGGGAGCGCACCTGCCAGCCAGTCACCCCGGCAGGCAATTTGGTCTGCCACTTACCCCGCGCGATGACCGCATCAGCAGGGTCTTTTAGCGGCTGACCCGTCTCGGCGATGAATTCGAAGGTGAAGTCGGGTTGAATCCGGCCGATGGGCTCCAAGCGCAGCTCAACATGGGCTGAAAGGAAGGCGCGCATCTGCTTGAGCAGGTCGGCGCGTTGCTCGGCGCTATAGCTCTGAAAGTCCTTAAATTCGAGGTCGGGGGCTAGTTTGGGGCTTTCGGCCCAGCTTCGGGGGCTGATTTCCACGGTAATTTCCGCGGTGCCATTGGCTTGGAAATCACCCCTGACCGGGATGTCGGGGATGGAGTGGGCGTACCCGGACACGGCTAAGCAGGTCAAACAGGCCCAAACTAGGGAGCGGAGTAGGGGAGGCGTCCAAGGCATGGCTTCGGACGATGCCCCCTCGGTTGGGCGGTTCAACCCGATTGTCATTGGCAACCCTCGGAAAAGTGCTCCACTTAAGGCTCCAATCCGAAACCACATGAAGAACCTCCTCAGCATCCACACCGTTCTTGCCCTCGCTGCCGCCGCCCAGGCTGGTTGCGGTGCCAAGATTTCCTCCAAGGGCACCTTGAAGTCCTATGACGCCGACAAGAAGGAGATTGTTGTCTCCGTCGACGGCAAAGACTCCAGCTACACCTTGACCCCAGAGACCGAAGGCGTCGCCAAGGTCGCTGACCTCAAGGGCAAGACCGTTAAAGTCGACGTAGATAAGCACGTCCAGACCAAGGTACTCGCCGTCTCCGCCGCTGACGCTGCTCCGGCCGAAGAGCCTAAGAAGGAAAAGAAGAAGAAGGAAAAGAAGGCTGCCTAAGCCCTCTGTTCTTCTGACCTCACGAACCCGCCATGAAAATGGCGGGTTTTTTGTTGGCCGGGCGCCAGCCTTGTCATTCGGGGCGGTAAGTGCGATAGTCAGATATGACCGAACCCGAGTGCCCCGAATGTGGGATGAAAGCCGTACTCAGCCATCCGACTAAGTGGGAGTGCGAAACGTGCGGCTTCGAATGGGATAAGCCCGCGGACGCTGCCGCTACAGACGGCCCGCGCGTCGTCAAGGACGCCCATGGCACGGTCTTAGTCGACGGGGACAGCGTTGTCCTCATTAAGGACCTCAAACTGCGTGGTTCGGCGGGGACGCTGAAGGGTGGGGCGAAGGCCAAGAATATCCGGCTGGTCGATGGGGACCATGAGATCGATTGCCGGATGGATGGTATCCAGGTCGGCCTAAAGGCCTGTTTCGTTAAGAAAGCGTGAGGATAGAGAATAGGGGATAGGGGATAGGGGATAGGGGATAGGGGATAGGGGATAGAGGATAGGGGATAGAGGATAGGGGATGGGGGAGGGGGAACGGAAGATTAGCGGTTGGAGGTTAGGGGGTAGCGATTGGAGAAGCACAAAGGGGTAGGGGCGCGACTGCGTCGCGTCCGTTCGCCGTGCTGCGTAGATGGTCGGTGTGTCCGGCCATGCTCGTCACGGCGTAGCGCCTGCATCACTCCAGCCGCAAACCGCCAACCCCCGGCCACTAGCCGCTATCTACAATAGGTTTTTACTGGGAACCTGGCGGTCGGAGGCTTGTCTGGAAGGCATGCCCCGTCTTACCCCCCTCCTGTTGTTGGTTTCCGCGCTGGTCCAGGCCGGCGACCTGAAGCTCTCTTCCATCTTCTCGGACCACGCCGTCCTGCAGGCCGGTGAGGCCAACGTCTACGGCAAGGCGCAGCCTGGTTCGACGGTCGAAGTCGTCTATGGCGATGTAAAAGCCACCGCTACCGCGGGTGCCAATGGCATCTTCAAGACGACCCTCACGGGTCTGAAGCCGACCGAAGCTGGCAAGGACCTGGTAATCAAGTCTGGGGCGGAGTCCCATATCGCCAAAGACGTCATCGTCGGCGAAGTCTGGGTGGGTTCCGGTCAGTCCAATATGGACTGGACTGTCGGTGCCTCCTTTACCGCGAAAGAATCCGTCGCCAAGCCGCGCGATAACGGAATCCGCGTCTTCTTTGTCCAGCGCATCCCTGCCACTGCTCCCGTCGAAGACGTCAAGGGTTCCTGGAAAATCGCTGGCCCTGACACCGTTGCTGGTTTCTCCGCCGCCGCTTATTATTTCGCTTCCACCGTCCGCGCCGAACTCAAGCAACCTGTTGGCATGATTGTCACGTCCATTGGCGGCACCCGCGCGGAAGCCTGGGGCCCCCGCGGTATGTATGATGCGCAGCCGGACGCCAAGGGTTGGCAGGAGAAGGAAGACGCCGCCGTGGCTGCTCGTGCTGCCAAGGCCAAGGCTGACCCGAAGACTCAGACGGCCTGGTCCAACGGCCCGCACATGAATTGGAACGGGATGGTGCATCCCCTCATTGGCTACAGCTTTAAGGGTGCCATCTGGTACCAAGGCGAGTCCAACGCTGGTCAGGCCGTTGCCTACAAGTGGATTCTCGGCGACATGATTAAGGCTTGGCACAAGGCCTGGGGCCGCGAATTCCCTTTCATCATTGTCCAACTTCCGCGCTTCATGGCCAAGAAGCCTGTCGCCGTGGAAGACGGTGGCTGGCCAGTCATCCGCGAGTCCATGGAGTGGATCGCGGATAACGTCCCTGGTGCCATGATGTCGGTCAATATCGACCTCGGCGACGAGAAGGATATTCACCCGAAGGATAAGTTCCAGGTTGGCGATCGTCTCGCGGCGGTGGCCCTTCAACGCGTCTATAAGAGCCGCCCCGACGGGGAAGCCCCGCGCGTGGTGAAGTCCGCGCTCCAAGGCGATGCCTGGGTGCTCACCTACGACCGGGCCGTCGTCCTCAAGGGCGAAGGTAAGGGTTATGCGGTGCAAGGCGCCGACGGTAAGTGGGCCTATGCCACGGCGAAGGCTGATGGCGCCAAGGTCACCCTTTCCGCCGCAGACGTGAAGGCCCCGAAGGCCGCCCGCTATGCATGGGCTAATTTCCCAGAAGTCTCTGTTTACTCCGCAGGCTCCGATTCGCTGCCAGCCGGTCCTTGGCGCAGTGATAAGTGAGGGGGACGGCCGAAGAAGAGGACGGATTACAGAGGACAGAGTACGGAGTACAGAGTACAGAGGACAGAGTATAGAGGACGGATTACAGAGGACAGAGGACAGAGGACAGAGGACAGAGGACAGAGGACAGAGGTGGATTAAGCCATTCTCTGTAATCAGTACTCTGTACTCCGTACTCTATTCGGTTCCCTACCCAACCTTCTCCACGCCGGCGCAGTGCATTGGCTGGCCGGTCGTGACTTCAAAGGCGTGCGCGGCTTCGGCGGTGGAGAGGCGAGTGCGCAGGGTATCGGCCCAAGGATTCACCTCGCTGGAGCGGTCGCCGGCGGTGTTGGAGAGCTCGCTCAGCGTCAGCAGGTAAGCGGCCTCGGTGCAGTTTTCCGTCCAGGTCGTTAGGTCGAAGCACACGTCCCAGAGCCAGAAGCCGTTCGCATCCTTGAGTTGACCGACCTTGAGCAGATCGCTTGGGGAGGGCAGGCGTTTGAGGGTAGGGGTGTCGGTGCGAAACGAAACCTTGAGCTGAGTGCGCTGGCCTGTCAGCGAGGAGACTTCTTGCAGACGTAAGGCTAGCAGGTCCGGATGCTTTTCCGGATCCAAGCGGTCGAGTTGTCCTGGGGAGGCGGCGTCCGTGAAAAGCTGAATCAGGTCAGGGAGTAAGTGCGGGTCATTCTCCGTTGGAGTTTCGCCCATGACCATGAGGTCGTAGATGGCCTCGTGCTTACCTGCGCCGTTCAGACGCCGGAGCGGCATCACCCTGGTCACGCGCGGTTCCCGCGGCAGGGACTTCCGAAACCAATGGTCGAACATCCCCGCGAGCCGGTTCAGGCTGACTTCTTCGGCCTGGGCGGTCGGGTGGAAGGCGCAACGCAGGTACGCGGTGAATGGGTACATGCCCGAGGACTAGAGCAAAACGCGGCCGATGGGAAGGATAGAGGCGGGTAGGGCCGCCTGCGGGCAGGGCGGCTTAGTAGCCAACCACCTGCATATCTTCGGGGCGTTCGATGGCGAAGCGGTAGGGGACGTCGAGCTTTTCGCCGGCTTTCACGGCGTGGCGCCATTCCACATACTTCGATTCGTTCATCTTAAAGCTCTCGGAGTCCTTTTCATACTTCGGCTCCTCGAGGACGACCTTGATGTCCTCGTGGTCGCCCATCGGGATCTGGTCCCAGATCACGAGGTCGATCTCCGTAGCCTTGCCGTTCTTTACCTTGAAGACTTGGTCGAAGACCGTGCGGAGCGTCTTCTTTCCGAAGAGCCCAGTGCTCTCTTCGCGGCGGGCGAGTTCTTTGCGTTCCACGCTGACCGATTGATCAACGCCGAGGAACGTCCAGAACTTCTGGCCGGCGGGCACGAGGTCCATGCTGGAGTTGGCGACGAAGGCGCCGTCCAAGAACACCGAGGTACGGCCTGGCAGGAGAGTGAAGTCAGACTTATTAGTCGCGTGGGTCTTTAGGTAGACGTAGCTCGAAAGCTTCGGGACGCAGCTATGGCGGAAGGTCGAAGGCAACAGTAGCCGCGTCACCGTGACCTTGGCCATTTTGTTGTCGGACTTGATATCGGTCGTGCGTTCGATGACGTAGGTCGCGGCGGTACCACCAGTGACGACCGAGGCGCTGCTGACGCCGGCGTCGGCCAGTACGGCCGCTCCCGCCTTGGTTGAGAATTCGTTGAATTGATTTGTACCGGTGGCCGCCGCGAAGTTCTGCTTATCGACAGGGATACGACCGGATACGCGGGTTTCGCGGCGAGCATCGCCGTCCTTGTCCTTCCTGAGCGCTTCCAACTCGACGGGTTCGGACTTGGCGAGGAACCAAGGTGACATCTCTGGCTCGCGGCCACCGACGCTGGGTTCGGCAGTGGAAAGTTTGAGCGACACGCCTTGCCAGTCTTCCCCGGTCGATTGGCGCAACTCGGCGTGGTAGGTGATTTCGAGGGACTTGGCCTTGGTGTCGGCCCGGAGGTCGTAGACGGGCTTCCAGCTCGGTCCTTGGACCACGTAACTGAGGCGCACGACGGCAGGTCCGGCGGTTTTCACGTCCAAGTTGACGCGGGCGAGGTTGCGGGAGCGGCTCTGGTTTCCGTTGAGGGCTACAATCTCGCGGTTGTAGGTGTCGACCTGTTGGCGTGATGCCTTGATGCGCTTAGCGAGGTCGGTGGCTTCCTTGTCCAAAGCGACCTGTTGCTCGGCTTGGAAGTCGAGGTAGGCGGCCCACTTGAGCGGGTCCATCTCGGGGTTAGCGGATTCCTTGCCCACGGAGGTGAGGCGACCGAGCACCTTCTCGAGGGCGCTGCGACGGAAGGCCACGCGGCCTTCGGCGAGGGAGAGTTCCTTTTGGACGAGCTCCTGAGCTTGGATTTTGGCCTGTAGGGCGCGGATGGCTTCGTTGGCGACTTCCTTGACCTGCACGGTCTCGGGGCGGATGTCGATGAGCGTGAAAGCACCGGTGCCTTCGACGCGGATGGACGAGAAATCGACGTTAGCGGGTAGGTTATCGAAGAGCAGGGACTGGTCGCCTGCCGCGAGGTCGCCCTGGAAGATGCGGACCACTTCGGCGCGGTCGGCGTAAACAGTCACCTCGCGCGGCTTGGCGTCGGGTGTGGGGACTTCGGCGGCACCGAGCGTTGCGGCGAAGCAGAGGAGCGAGAGGGTTTTCATAGTCTTATAAAAGGGGTTGGGTGTGAGCGGGGGCTTATTGGCCGACCATGGGGAAGCCGTCGGGGCGTTCGATGGCGAAGCGGAAGGGCACGTCCTGCTTGGTGCTGGGCTTAAGCGTCAGGTTCCATTCGACGAATTTCGACTGGTCCACCTTAAAGCCGTCCGTGTCCTTCTCGTATTTCGGTTCTTCGTAGACGACCTTGATCTCCTCGTGATTGGAAGAAGGCACTTGGTCGCGGATGGAGAGTTGGACATCGGTGGCCTTGCCGTTGGTTACCTTGAAGACCTTACTCACGACGGTGCGGGCGGTCTTCTTGCCGAAGATGCCAGAGAGCTCTTCCACCTTACCGAGGTCCTTGAGGTCGACCTTCACCGACTGATCGGCACCGAGGTAGGTCCAGAATTCCTGGCCAGGGGCGACGAGGTCGAGGTTGGCGTTGGCGACGAAGGCGCCGTCGAGGAAGACGGCCGTCGGGCCAGCGATGAAGGGGAAGTCGGACTTATTGATAGCCTTGGCCTTGAGGTAGACGTGGGGCGAAAGCTTGGGCACGCAGGTGTGTCGGAATTCGCTCGGGAAGGATTCGGAAGCGATGGCGACCTTGGCTGGCTTATTGTCGGACGGCACATCGTAGGCGCGGGGGATGGAGAACGTCGCGGCCGTCCCGCCGGTGTTCACGCGGGCGTAACTGAAGTCCATCGCGGCGGACGCTGGGGCAGGGGCGGAGGCGCTGAGGGCTGAAAATCTGTTCCTCTCCGAAGAGCCGCGGTCGGCGCGGTCCAGTTTGGAGGCACTCTCGAGCACAACGCCCCCGGTGACCACCACCGGTGGGGGTACGAAGCGATGAATGAACCACGGGGACATCTGCGGTTCGCGCCCGCCGAGGTTCGGCTGCGCGGTGGAGAGCTTGAGCGCGACACCTTTCCAGTCTTCGCCGGTCGATTGACGGACCTCGGCGTGGTAGTTAACCTGGACTGTCTTGGCCTTCGTGTCAGCCCGGATATCGTAGAGCGGGTTCCAGCTCGGGCCGCGGACGACATAAGCGAGGTCGAGTTCAATGGGGCCGGCCTGCTTGGCTTCGATACGCACGCGGGCCACGTTACGGAACTTGAAGCGCTGCGCGTTCAGCTCATTCAGCTCGCGCTGCACGCGATCGAGGTCGAGGGTCAAACTGTTGCGGTTGACGCCGTTTGCGAGGATCTCTTGGTCGAGCTTGGCGAGCGTATCCACATGATATTGCAGGTAGGCCGCCCACTTGGACGGGTCCATTTCGGCGTTAGCGGATTCCTTGCCCACGGAGGTCAGGCGGCCGAGGACTTTCTCCAGGGCGGCCTTGCGTTGGGTGATGCGGTTGTCGGCGAGGGTTAGGTCGGTGAGTTGGGCGCGGAGTGCTTCGAGCTCCTTGGTCAGTTTCAGCACGCGCTCGTCGGCGACCTCCTTCGTCTGGATGCGTTCCCCGCGGATATCGATGAGCGTGAAGGCTCCCTTGCCATCGACGCGGACGGACGAGAGGTCGGTCGCTCCAGGAAGGTTCTCAAAGGTCAGCGTATGGTCGCCGGCCTCGATGGTGGCCGTGAGGTGGCGGACGACTTCGGCGCGATCCCCGAAGACCGTGACGGTGTGGACCTTGGCAGCGGTGGTGGGGATGTCTGCGGCGGCAACACTGAGCGTCAGGGCGGCCAGCAGGAAGCAGGAAGGGTTGAGCATAGGGATGGGCATAGATTGAGCGTCCCCCAAGGCTGGTGCAGTCTAAAAGAATGAGAGGAGCGTAGAGTTGGGGCAGAGTCGGGGTAGAGTCGGGGCAGAGTCGGGGTAGAGTCGAGACAGAGTCGGGACGGAGTCGGGACAGAGTCGGGAGAGGGTCGAGACAGCGTCGGGAGCATGTCGGAAGGGCGAAAAGCCGGTGCCTATTTGTAATGCCCACGGGGGCGTGGGGCTTGCTGAACGGGCAGGGGGTGACAAAGTCAGGGCGTCCCCATGGTCCAGGTTCATATCGCTCGTTCAGGCTCGCACATCGGCAAATACCCCGAGGCGGACCTCCCTGTACTCATTGGGGCCGGGACGGTGCGGCGAACGGATCACTATTGGAAGAAGGGCATGGCCTACTGGCTGGTGCTGGGTAGGACCTATGACCCGCCGACGCCTACGCCCGCGGCTACGCCTTCGCAGCCGGCGTCGTCCGCTAAGCCGGTGCCCAAGCCGATGCGACCGTTACGCTACGAGTGTCAGCGCTGTGGCCACAAATCCAACACCGTGCGGGAGGAGAAGCCCGGGAACCTCTTTATGGAAATTTGTACCTGGATTGCGAATCCCTTTGTCGGTGGCCTCTACACGTTTACACGCGAAGCCGGTAAGAAAGCCCTCTGCGTCAACTGCGGCTCCGAGCATATGACGGAAGAGGTGTGGTAGGGACGCGGGCGCGGCCCGCGTCTGAGTACGGAGTACGGAGTACAGAGTACAGAGTACGGAGTACAGATTACGGAGTACGGTTTACAGAGGGGGAGAGTAGGGTCTACAGCAAGGAGTGCTGGCTACGTTCTGTAATCCGTACTCAGTACTCCGAACTCTCACCTTAACTTCCTTACGCCTTCGGCTTGGCTTCTTCTTCGACGGTGCGGATACGGAGGTCTCGTAGCTGCTTGGCCGTCACCGGGCTTGGGCAGTCAGCCATCAAGTCGCGGCCGTTCTGATTCTTCGGGAAGGCAAGGATGTCGCGGATCGAACTGCGACCGGCGAGCATGGCGACGACGCGGTCGAAGCCGAGGGCGATGCCGCCGTGGGGCGGAGCGCCGTACGAGAAGGCCTTCAGCATGTAGCCAAAGCGGCTTTCGACGAGGTCCTGCGGGATCTTAAGGATTTCTTCGAAGACGCGCTTCTGCACGGCCGGGTTATGGATACGGATGGAACCGCCACCGAGCTCGACGCCGTTGAGCACGATATCGTAGTGCTGGCCGCGGACCTTGGCTGGGTCGGTGGCGAGGAGCGGTTCGTCTTCCTTGACCGGAGCCGTGAACGGGTGGTGGGCGGAGATGTAGCGCTTCTCTTCTTCGTCCCAGAGCATCAACGGGAATTCGATGACCCAGAGGAAGTTATATTGGTCGGTCGGCAGGCTGAGTCGGCCCTTGGCCTTGAGCAGGGCGGCGGACTCGAGGCGGATGCGGCCGAGGACGTTCGAGGCCTGTTCCCACGGGGCGGCCGCGAAGAAGATGATGTCGCCGTCTTCAATCTTCAGGGCGGTCTTGAGCGCAGCCTTTTCTTCTTCGGAGAAGAACTTCGTGATTGGGGACTTCCATTCGCCGGCTTCGACCTTGATGAACGCGAGGCCCTTGGCGCCTTGGCTCTTGGCAATCGTCTCGAGGTTGGTCAGCTCGCCCTGGGTGAGGTCAGCGAGGCCCTTGGCATTGATAGCGCGGACCACCGAGCCCGGCGTGTTCGCAGCACCATTGAAGACCTTGAAGGCAGAGTTCTTGAAGAGCGGCGTGAAGTCGTGGATCTCCATCGCGAAACGCGTGTCGGGCTTGTCGATGCCGAAGCGGTCCATGGCTTCCTGGTAGGACATGCGCGGGAAGGGCGTGGGGATGTCGACGCCGAGGGTTTCCTTCCACGTACGCTTGAGGATGCCTTCGATCAGCTTGTACATGTCCTCGCGGTCGATGAAGGACATCTCCAAGTCGACCTGCGTGAACTCAGGCTGGCGGTCGGCGCGGAGGTCTTCGTCGCGGTAGCAGCGAGCCATCTGGTAGTAGCGTTCCACGCCGGCCACCATGAGCATCTGCTTGTACTGCTGCGGGGACTGCGTGAGCGCGTAGAATTCGCCCGGGTTGGTGCGACTCGGCACGAGGAACTCGCGCGCGCCTTCCGGGGTGCTCTTGAAGAGGGTAGGGGTCTCGACTTCGAGGAAGCCTTGTTCGTCTAGCTCGTTACGGATGGCACGGCCCGCGGCGTGGCGGAGCTTGAGCAGGCCGAGATTGCGGGGACGACGGAGATCGAGGAAGCGGTATTCGAGGCGTAGGTCCTCGTTTACCTTATCGGCCTTATCGTCGTCCATCGGGAACGGCAGGTCGGCACAGATATTGTGGACGATGATGCTAGTGGCGACGACTTCGATGGCGCCGGTGCCGAGTTTGGCGTTGATGGTTTCGGCCGAACGGGCGGTCACCTGGCCGATGACTTCAATGACGGATTCGGTCTTCAGGCGCTGCGCGGTCTCCTGGAGGTTACCTTGGCCCGGACGGAAGACGACCTGAGTGACGCCCGCACGGTCGCGGAGGTCGACGAAGGTCACGCCGCCGAGGTCGCGCTTGGTGTCGACCCAACCCACGAGGGTCACAGTCTGGCCGGCGTCGGCAGGGCGAAGGGCGTTACAGGTATGGGTGCGGTTCATGGCAGGGTCGGCGGCAAAAGTTAAGGGGTATGGTTACCCTTAAATCCCCCCCTGAAACAAGCATTAACCCCGAGGAAAGGGGATACGGAGAGGGGATGGGGGATGGGGGATGGGGGATAGGGGAAATGAAAAGGGGGACCGGGGACCGGATATGAGGGTGGGGCGTGTAGTGCCGGCCTCCTGTCCGGTCTCCGGTCCCCCTTTGTTTTAACCGCCATGCTTCCGATTGCCCTTTCCAAGGTTTTAGATGCCATAGGTGGAAACCCCTATGCGTCGCCCTCGCTTCCCTCTAAGTCTTTTAGCCCTTTGCTTAGGTGTCACGGGCGCCGTCGCCGCTGAGCCAGATAAGGTCGAGATGGCCGGCTACCTGCTCGTCCCAACCGAGCGCGTGCCGGAGGCCTACGACGCCGGCTTCTCGATCTACGCCGCCGCTTGGCCGCTGTTGAATCAATACCCTGGCCATCGTTTCCAGACCGGCCTCTTCGGTACCTGGATGCATCCGCAGTATCCTAAGGACGAGAAACCCAAGGATCTTTACAACGACATCGAAGGCGGCTTGGGCTGGTGGCGCGACACGCACTTCCCGACAACGACGCCAAAGTTCATCATGGGTGGTGTCGGCGTGAACTTCTACGACATCGCCAACGGGCCAGGCTACGGGCGCGGCACCTGGGAAAATCCGCGTGGGCTCTACGGCGTCGCGCAGCTCACACCTTGGCTGCTCTTCCCTCTCGACGGCCTTAACCTGAAGCAGGGCGTCAACGGCGAACTCTTCGGCTATGGATACCTGCCGATGCCGTTCGCCCAGGCGAAGACAAAGACCGAGGGCAAGGACATCCCGACTGGTGGCAACTGCTGGACGCTCTTCCTGAACACCGCGAACTTTAAGGGGCCGGTCTGCTTCTTCACGCCGAACTTCTGGTCGCGTGCGGCCCTCCGCAATCCAGCCGTCGCTGGCCAGATGCTCGATTCCCGTGGCTCGGATCCGAATAAACATTTCCAGATGGAGACCCAGTATGTCCCCGCCGCGCAGGCTAAGGACGAGAAGGGGGAGACCTATGCGCGCGTGGCGCCGATATCCTTTCCAGTTGGCGCGGACGGCACGACCGTTGTGTTGCATCGACTGACTTCGTATGACCGGCGCGCGCTCTACGATGGCGTGAAGGCCTGGTTTGACGGCGGCCCTGTGGCGACGGGAGCGATTAATCCGGCTGGTGCCTATCTCCAGAACTTCAAGAATAACGGCGGCTCGACCTGGAGTATCTACAAGCAAGGCACCAAGCGGGAGGCTAAGCCGGGGCTCGCCTGGAAATCCTTCGCCACGCCGCACTCACCCGATCCAGCCACGTATGGCTATAAGTGGGACGATAAACTCGTCTCGCGCACTACGCCTGGTCTCGTAACGCTACCTCAGTATTTTCGCTTCGGCGCCGGCGGGAAGAACGGGCAGTGGACGCCGGTGAAGGCCGTCGAGGTCCCGGCCGCGACCGGCCTAGCGCAGATGAGTTTCAAGCCCCCGGTGGAAAAGCCGCAGTTACCGCGGGAGACCCAGCCAGGTGAGCAGACGACCTGGAAGATTCCCGGTCCGAAGGCGGGGCCCTTCAAGGCCTTCCTCGGCGACGGCAGCGTTGTGACTTATTATTGGTATCGTTTCGCCGATCAGCCGGCGATTCTCAACGCCGACCTTACTAAAGCCGAGCGCGAAGCCATGCAGGTCAAGGTCGAGAAGTTACACCGTGCCTGGACGAAGGACCGCGACTACCTCGCACCCCCGACCGTCGGCAAGCTCGCCGACCTCGATCCTGCACAGGTCCTGATCCCGCCCAAGGGACTTGAAATCGGCTACGTGCCGATCGCGACGCGCCAGGAGTTGTTAGTCGCCCCGACGAAGTAAGCTACGCTTAGCGTTTTTCCAGGTCGGCCTGTTCGATGGGCTCGATGTGCGCCAAGTGGTCGGCCGGTTTCTTGCCTGTGAGTACCTTGTAGAGGCACCACACGAACAGCGCCGTCACGCCGCCCACCGAGATGAGCATGAAGAGGAGTCCAGCAGTAGTCATAGTCGTTAGGTTGTAGGTTTAGCGGGCATCCCAGCGTTTGCCTGCACGCTGAATGAGTAGCGCGGAGAAGAGGACGAAGAGTAGGAGGAAGAAAGCCGTCAACTGGGCGACGCCGCTGGCTGGATGGCCAGGGCCACCGATGAGGTCGAGGATGTGCTCCGTGGGGGTGAAGAGCGGCGTCGAGAGGGAGAAATTCCAGCCAGCGACGTTCTTCAGGACGAACATCGCGAAGATGGCGGTCAGGAAAGCCGGGGACACCCAGCGGATCACAAACTTGAACACGCGCGGGATGCGGATGTCCGCACCATGGTGGGCTTCCGTCCAGCCGCGTTCGGTCCCGAAGGCGAAGTTAAAGACGTAGATGAGTAAAGTGCCTTGCAGGAAGATGCCGATGTCGCCGATCCAGAAGTCTACCGTCGAGAGGGCCATGAGGCCTTCGCTGAACCAGACCACGAGCGTGCAGCCGACCGCGGTGACGAGGCCGAGCAGTGCGACCGAGCCGCGGCGGTCTAGGCCCAAGCCTTCTTCTAAGAAAGCGATGCCCGGTTGGAGCATGGAGAGCGAGGAGGTGATGGCTGCAATGAAGAGTAGAGTAAAGAAGAGCCCGCCGAAAAGGTGGCCGTAGGGCATGCTGGCGAAGACTTGCGGCAGGACGTTAAAGCCTAGGGCGAAGGTACCACCGGCCACGGCCGAAGCGCCGAGGAAGGCGAAAGCCGCGGGAACCGTGATGAGTCCGCCCAAGCCGACTTCACAGAACTCGTTGGCGGCGGTGGCGGTGAGGCCGCTTAAGACCACATCGTCATTTTTCTTCAGGTAGCTGGCGTAGGTGATGATGACGCCGAAGCCGACGGAGAGCGTGAAGAAGATTTGGGAG
>Ga0102913_1000027_pt1 | contig 36938 bp, 32 predicted proteins | sample Colrivmet1560A02_FD_78197 | JGI IMG/M metagenome (GOLD analysis project Ga0102913, IMG submission 78197) | Estuarine microbial communities from the Columbia River estuary - metaG 1560A-02 | ecosystem: Environmental > Aquatic > Marine > Intertidal zone > Estuary | place: USA: Columbia River... | reverse complement strand
GCAACGGGAAGCGGGCGTGACGACCGATTCTTCTTTGGGCAGGCGATGAATGCAGACGTTAAGGAAACTTCCGATGCAGGCGCCCACCGCCCCGGCACAGATGGCGGAGACCGCGGGATGCAAGGCGATGAAGATTTGGACGTCGACGAGAATCATGGGGTTGCGGGGGGCTCGCCGAGGGCGGCGCGCATCGGAGCGGCAGGAGGCATGATGCCCGTCCAGAGGCGGAAGGCGAGCGCTCCTTGCCAGCGGAGCATCGAGCGGCCATCGCAACCGTCGACGCCGCGGGCGGCGGCATCCTGCAGGAGTTGCGATTGGTGGGGGCCGTAGGTCGTATCGAATACGAACTGACCCGGGTGGAGTAGTTCGGCGGATAGCGGTGAAGTGTCGCCGAGTTTTAGTCCGAGCGTGGTGCAGTTGACGATGACCGCATCCGTGGGGAGGCTTGCGCTATCGCCAGCGCGGACGCGTGCGTCGGCGAGGGCGGCGGCGAGAGCCGTGCCTTTAGCGATATCGCGATTGACGATGTGGAGTTCACTGCAACCAGCGGCGAGGCAGGCAGCAGCGACTGCGCGGGCCGCACCACCGGCGCCGAGTAGGCGGACGGGACGACCCGAGATCCCGTGGCTAGAGTGCTCGCGGAGGGCTTCGAGAAAACCTTGGCCGTCGGTGGTATGGCCCGCCCAGCCCTGCGCGGTGGGCACGAGCGTATTCACCGATTCGGCGCGCCGGGCTTCGTCCGAGAGTTCCGTCACTAGGGTAAGGGCTGAGATCTTATGCGGCACCGTTAAGTTGAGGCCCGCGAAGCCAAGTTCGCGTAGTCTTAGTAAGGCCGCGGGTAGTTCGGCGGCGGTAATATGCAGGCGCAGGTAATGGAGCGAAGCGAGGGTCGGGTGCGTTGGCCGTAAGGCCGCGAGGGCGGCGTTATGCATCGCTGGGCTCAATGAATGCGCGATGGGGTCGCCGAGGACGCCCAGCGACGGGTGCGGGAACGTCCGGGCGCGGAGGTCCGCCAGCGTTAAGGTATCAGGCGCGCTCATCGATCTTCTCTAGGGCGTGGACGATGCCGACAAAGAGGCGGCTACTTCGGTCGTCGCCTTGGGCTTCGAATTGCGAGACCAAGTTGCGGCAGCAGCGAGCGATCGTCTGGAGCGAGGTCACTGGCTGCAGGAAGGCTTCGTCGGCTGGCAGTTGGTTGTCGAGTAGCAGCAGCTGGACTTCGGCCCGCGTCCGAAAGGCGCCGCCCTCGTAGCAATCAATGTAGAGCGGTTCCTTGCCGCGGAAGACCCCGACCATGAAGCGACCAGGCAAGCCGACCGGCTCGACCGGCAGTCCGAGGCGCCGGGCGACGAGGAGGAAGATGAGGCAGAGCGAAATCGGGATACCGCGTCGCTCGGCGAGGACGTGCGAAAGGAGCGAGGACTCGGGCGTCGCGAACGATTGCTGGGAGCCGCGATAGCCTTCCTCTCCATAGAGAACTCGGCAGAGCAGGCGACATTTGGCGCGAACGTCTAAGGGTTCAGCGATGAGCTCGCGGGTGCGGGCGCAAAGCTGATCGAGCTTTTCTTTGTAGGCCCCATCGGCGAGCTTCGGATTCTGGATGCGTTCAAGGAGGAGGCAGGCCTCCTCGAGGTCGATGTCGCCGGCTTGGAGGTAATGGATGAGCGCTTGGGCACAGGACTCTGGAGTCCGGAGCTCCGTGAGCAGGGCTAGCGCGTAAGGCCCGAGGGTTTGGTTCTTGCTTAACTGTTGCAGCCAAAGGAGCCCTTCGGTGCCCGCCGCCTGCACGCCCTTGAGCACGGCTTTACGCACGACCGGGGAGGGGTCATCCATGAGCCGTTCTAAGGCAGCCAGCTGCGCATCACGCGTCATCTGTCTTCTATGATGGCAAGACTCGCCGGGAGCAACAAGGGACTCCACGGGTGGGCGTTTCTGCGACAACTCGTCGCGTCCGCGGCGGGTAGTCGCGGCGCAGCCTCCGTCCTCGACGGGGTCGCTTTCGAGTCTCAGGCGGGAGGGTTTTCGGGTTGAAGTAGACGGGCGGCCGCTGAATCCTTCGGCCATGACAGTCACGCGCATTCGTTGTGGGGTAGCCGGCACGGGATCCCTCGGCCAGCACCACGCCCGCATCTACTCAACCCTTCCAGGCGCCGAACTCGCTGGAATCTATGAGCCCGACGACCAGCGGGCGGCCGAAATCTGTGCGCGGCATCATTGTGCCCGCTTTGCGACCTTGGACGACATGGCTGCCGCCTGCGATGCCGTCAGCGTCGTCGTCCCAACTAACTACCACGCCGCCTTGGCGATTCCCTTACTGGAGAAGGGCTGCCACCTCTTGGTTGAAAAGCCCTTGTGCGTGACCCTAGAGGAAGCCGAGCAAATCCTCGCCGCGGCCCGCAAGGCCGACCGCATCGTGCAGGTTGGGCACATCGAGCACTACAACCCCGTGATGTCTTACCTCGAGAAAGCCGTCACCGACGCGCGTTATATCACCGCGGAGCGTCTCGCACCTTTCACCCCGCGCGGCACCGAAGTGGGTGTCGTCTTGGACCTCATGATTCATGACATCGGCATCGTCCTGCAACTGGCCAATTCCGAGGTGGAGAAGATTGACGCCGTGGGCGTCTCCGTTGTCACCAAGACGGAGGATATCGCCAACGCCCGCCTCGCCTTCCGTAATGGCTGCGTCGCCAACCTCAGCGCTAGCCGCGTCTCGCAGAAGAAGAACCGCGAGATTCGCGTCTTCCAGACGGGTGGTTATGCCTCCATCGACTTCATGGGCCAGAAGGGCCACACCGTGCGCGTTGACCCGACGGTCGAAGGCGGCTTCGCCAAGGAAGAGATTCCCATCGAGAAGGCCGAGCCTCTGGCCGTTGAGCTCGGGTCGTTTGTGGCCTGTGTCCGCGAGCGCAAGAGCCCGAAGGTCAGTGGTGAACTCGGCCGGACCGCCCTCGAGGTTGCCTTGCGCATCACCGAGCAAATCCGCGCCGGCATGGCTCGTCGATGAGCGCCTTCCCGTCCATCCCGGCGGCCTTTGAGCGGCCCCGCACGGGCGGGATCGATGTCCTCTTTGTGGCAGGAGAGCATTCCGGCGACCAGCATGCCGCCAAGGCCATCCAGGATTTACTGAAGCACCGTCCCGACCTGCGCGTGGCGGCCTTCGGCGGTCCGCGCATGCAGGCGGCGGGCGCACAGTTGCTGTTCGATATGACCGGCTTCTCCGCCGTCGGCATCGTCGAGGTCCTCTCGGCTTATCCTTTTTACCGCCGGCTCTTTGCTCGGATGACTGCTTGGTCGCTGCAGTGGAAGCCCAAGCTGGTGGTCCTCGTCGATTACCCGGGTCTCAACCTGCGCTTAGCGAACGAACTCCGCTTGGCCGGGCTCTCCCGGGCGGGCGGTGGCGAGACAGCAGTTATTCAGTATGTGAGTCCGCAGCTATGGGCATGGAAGCCGAAGCGCCGCTTCACCATGGCCCGCGACTTGGATGCCGTCGGGACGATTTTCCCGTTCGAGCCTGCGGTCTATGCCGACACCAAGTTGGACGCCCGTTTTGTCGGCCATCCCTTTGCGGAAGCCGACCACGTTCCAGCGCTGAGCTATGACCGAGAAGGCCCGGTGCTGCTCCTGCCTGGTAGTCGCCCCAAGCCCGTCCGGAAAATCTTCCCTGCCCTCATCGAGGCCTTCGCTTGTTTCCGTCGCGACCACCCGAAGCGTCGCGCCCTCGTCTTACACACCGGCGGGGAAGTGCATGCGGAGCTTTATCGGCTGTGTGCTGAATACGGTGAAGAAGCCAAAGGCATTGACCTGCGACCCGTCTCCGATGGTCCGGTCGCTGGCTGTGCCGCGCTCGTCAGTTCTGGCACGATGTCGCTGTCGGTCGCGCTCGCGGGGATTCCTGGGGCCGTTGTCTATCGGGCGAATCCTCTAACCTGGATTATCGGACGTCGCCTGATCGCGGGCCGTGTCGATCATCTCGGTATCGCGAACATCCTCTTGAAACGTCCGGCTTGGCCCGAGTACCTGCAGTCTGCCTGTGAGCCGCAGGCCCTCGCTCACCGTCTGTCGGCTTGTGTCGACGATGGCGAAGCCCGGCAGCAAGCGGCGACGGACGCCCGTGAACTCATGAGCCTCCTGTCGGCTACGGCGGGCTCCACTCCGGCCGAATGGATGGCCAGCTTCTTATCACGGTGAGTGGCTCCTTGCGCATCGCCGTCCTCGGTTGCGGTTATGTTGGCACGGCCTTTGCGCTGCAGGCCCTGGCCCGTGGGCATACCGTTCTCGGCGTGGTCCGCTCGGAAGAATCCTGTGCTCGGTTACGGGCACTGGGCATTTCCGCACAGGCGTGCGACCTGCAAGCCGATGATTGGACGTCACTGCCGACGGCCTTTGACGTCGTCGTCTACGCCGCCAGCACTGGGGGTGCGGGGGTGGACGCCTATACGCGCATCTACGATTTGGGCGTGAAGCGCGCGCTGGCTTGGGCCGGCGGGGTTGGTGCGCGGCATTTTATTTTCACGAGTTCAACGGGCGTCTATCGTCAGGATGATGGTAGTGTCGTCACCGAAGCCAGTGAAGTCGGTGGTACCCCGACGGCGGATGCGATGCTCGCCGGCGAGCGCGCAGTTCTCACGTCGGGCATCGCGCAGGCGACGGTCCTGCGTTTTGGTGGCCTCTATGGACCAGGCCGTCATTACCTCCTCGATCAACTCAAGCGTGGAGAGAATGTGATCGGTGGCCGCGTAGATCATTACATTAACTACCTGCACCGAGAGGACGCCGCTGGTGCGATTTTGGCCGCTGCTGAAATTGAGACACGGGGTGCGCATCTCTATAACGTTACCGATGGACACCCTGTAACTAAAGCGGACTTAGCCGTGTGGATTTCTGCCCAACTGCATTTGCCTCCGCCCATCTTCGACGCCGACGCTCCGGCGGGTCCACGGGTGCGACGGAGTGGCCAAGTTCAGCCCAGCCGTATCGTCGATGCGGGCTTGATTCGGCACGAATTGCGATGGTTGCCTCGTTTTGCTGGGGTTTTTGAGGGTTTTAGGGACTTTTTGAGTTTAACCGCGCTAGCGCATGTGTCGGCCGTGTGGCAGGCTATTCACCTATTCGCCACGCTTCTGTCACAATAGGATGAGATAGTCCTCTCGCACATCGCACCTAAAACCTATGAACAATACCCTGAAGACCATGCTCGTCGCGGCCGCAGCCCTCACCGCTGTCTCTGCACAAGCTCAAGACAAGGCCACGCTCGACCTCCTCGTGAAGAAGGGCGTGATCACCGCTGAAGAACGCGCGAAGACCCTCCAGTCTTCCGCCGCTACCAAGACGGAGTCCGGTATGGACCGTGTCTTCACCAAGGAAGCTGGCGCTAACCGCCTCACCTTCTCCGGCCGCATTCAGGGCCAGTGGGAAGCCGCTGCCTACACTCAGACCACTGCTGGCGTCGAAACTCAGGCCGCCGACCTCAACAACGTCATGATGCGCCGCCTCTACCTCGGCGCCAAGGCCGACGTCGGCGCAGGTTTCTCCGGCGAGCTCGTCTGGAACTTCGGCGACAATTCGAACGCATCTTCGACCACCACCACCACCACCACGACCACCACGGGTACCTCCGCTGGCACCACGACGGGTGGTAACGGTGCTGCCTCGACCTCGACCTCGAGCACCTCGACGACCGTTCGTGCCGGCGCGGCTGACAAGGCCGTTGTCACTTACGAAGGTGCCATCGGTAAGTTCGACTTAGGTTACCAGAAGGTTCAGTTCGGCCAGGAAGAGAACACCTCCTCCTCCGGCCTCTACACCGTCGAGCGTTCGATGGTCACCCGCTACTGGGCCGAGTCCAACAACGGTCGTCGCCTCGGTTTCGGCGCCCGCCACGTCGGTCTTCACTACTCCAACAAGATCGTCATCGGTGAAGGCGGCCCCGGCACCCTCGCTTTCGGCGCCGCAATCGTCGACGCCGTCCAGGGTTACAACAGCACTGGCGTGAACGACTACGGTTACTACGGCAACGTCTCCTTCGACTGGAAGCCCCTCGGTACCACCATCGGCATCAACTACGGCCTCACCCCGTCTGGTGCGACGTCGACCTCTGGCGGTGCGCTCACCGCTGTGGGTGGTACCCTCGACATGGCTGAAGGCTTCAACCCTTACTTCAAGTATGTGACCGGTGACCTCACGATCGTGGGTGAATACATCATCACGTCCATCGATGCTAGCTCCACGACTGCTACCAACTCGGGATTCATTGATCGCGATCCGAGCGGCTACAACATCACCCTCGCTTACAAGCTCTCCGAAAACCTCGAAGCCGTGGTGCGTTATTCCGCCCTCGACACCGACGGTCGTGGTCAGCAGGCCAGCGACGGTTTCCGTGACGTCAATACCGCTCCCCTGACCGCTGCTACCTACGACAAGTCCAGCAGCGTCTTCTTGGGTCTGAACTACTACTTCAACAAGAACAACGCGAAGATCCAGATCGGTTACGAGAAGGCGAAGCTCGAAGGTCGCATCTCTGGCTACTCCAGTGGCGTCGCTACGGTGGTAACTGATGACCATGCCGATGCGGATATCTTCCGCCTCCAGGCTCAGGTTCTGTTCTAAATCCTAGGATTTAGGCTTCATAGCACGAGGGCCGGCAGTTATGCCGGCCCTCTTTCTTTGGGGGAGTTCACCGAGGGTAGGCCGGGCGCGTAAGCGTCCGGCCTATTTCATATTTAAGTTATCAGATGCCTAATTGCCTGCCGACGGTCAGCGTGCTGATGGCCAAGGTGCGATGGCACGGCAAAGCCACGAGCAGAAGGCGGGGTGGTCTGGATCCCTTGTTAGTAGGGAGATGCGCGCTGGCTCTTCCAGACGATGTTGCGTGGTCGCCACCGCGCCGGCGAACGTTGGCGCGCATGACCCGACTGCGGCTTCAGGACGCCAGCTAGCCGTCCTCTTGCATGGCTGCATTCAGCCTAGCTGCCCAGGGGAGGGTCGCTAACCGCGCAGCCATCGCCGCTTGGGGCTATGTAGTTTCAGGGGCAAGCGGGAGTATCCTCGGCGCACTAGCCACAATTTCTAGGCGGCTGACTGGCGTGTGGGGCGCCTTGGGCGCGCGAGTTAGGTTAGCCCCGTCTAAGCCGTCGTAGGGCCATGGTGGAAGGCTCAGCCAATAAAAAGGCCCGGCGGGTGCCGGGCCTTCGTTGGGAAGACTCTTTAAGACTTAGAGCGGGCGGTGGTCAGGAGTCGAACCCGAGCCAATCTCGCGGGAGCGAGCCTTGAGGCGGTTGTTCTCTTCGGTCAGGGTCGCGAAAGTCTTTTCGATTTCGGCCATCTTAGAGTTGGCTTCGCGCAGGGCGGAAGAGGCGGCTTCTAGGTCGGCTTCAGCCTTCTTGGACTTCGCGTTGGCGTCGCGCACTTCGGAACCATCGCGGAGCTTGGCGACTTCGGCGGTGAGTTCGTTCACGCGGGCAGCGGACTCAGAGCGAGCCTTTTCGAGCTCAGCAATCTTCGTGGTGTTCTTGGCGAGGGCGTCCTTGGCGGCAGCGAAGTCTTCGTCGGTCTTCTTGTGAGCGTCGGCGGCAGCGGTGACCTTGGCACCAGCGGCTTCGGCATCTTTCAAGGCGTTCCGAGCCTTCACTTCAGCGGCGGCGGCAGTGCGCTCGGAGGCGGTCGTCTTGTCGCGGGCGGCACGGACTTGTTCGCGGGTTTCTTCCTGGACCTTGGCGAGTTCGGCGCGGGCCTCGTTTTCGGACACGACGCAGACGATCGCAACGCCGGCAAGGGCGGCGGAGACCAAGCTGAGGATGATGGTGGTGGGCTTCATAGGATTCTGTTGCCTACAGGAATTGCCTTAAAAAGGCCTTGGGTCAAGAACCTAGGCAATGCCGACCGCCCGCTGGGGGGCTTATGACAGGCGGTTTTTGTAGTCTGCGTACCCAAAACGGCGAATAACCTGTGTTTGCCCGATGGCGGGGTCGAAGGTGGCAATGGCCGGCAGGGGGACGCCGTTGAAGGTGGTATTCTTCACGAACGTGTAGTGCGACATATCCATAAAAACGAGGCGCTGGCCGATTTTGAGCGGTTCCGCGAAGGAGTAGTCACCGATGATGTCGCCCGCCAAGCAGGTGACGCTACCGAGACGGTAGGTGTGGGCTAACTTGCCCGGTAAGTCGCCGTCGAGGATGTCTGCCCGGTAAGGCATCTCCAAAGTGTCAGGCATGTGACAAGTGGCGGAGACATCGATGATCGCGATATCAACGCCGTTATGGACGAGGTCGAGGACCGTGCCCACGAGGACGCCAGTGCCGATGCCGATGGCTTCGCCGGGTTCAAGGTAGACCTGAATGTGCTGTCCCCAGCGGGCCCGGAAGTCGGTGATGACTTTCACGAGTAGGTCGAGGTCGTAGCCGGGACGGGTGATGTGGTGGCCGCCGCCGAAGTTCACCCACTTCAGGCGCGGGATGAATTCGCCGAACTTACTCTCGAAGGCCGCGACGGTGCGTTGCAAGACGTCGGCCCCTTGCTGGCACATCGTGTGGAAGTGGAGGCCTTCGAGTCCGTCGAGGTCGCTCACGTCCGTAATCTCAGAGCGCAGTGTGCCGAGGCGAGAACCGCTCGCACAGGGATTGTAGAGTTCTACTTCAACCTCGGCGTGCTCAGGATTGACGCGGAGGCCAAAGGAGATCTTGCGTTTGGCCGCTTGGGCCGCGGCGCGGTAGCGCTTCCATTGCGACAGCGAATTGAAGGACAGGTGGTCGGCCACGCGCAAGAGCTGGGCGAACTCTTCGTCCTTGAAAGCCGGTGAATAGGCGTGGACCTCGCCGCCGAATTCCTCGCGGCCCAGCAAGGCCTCGTGGATTCCGCTCGCCGTGGTGCCTACGAGGTATTTCGAAATCAGCTTGGCCTCGCTGAACTGTGCGAAGCCCTTGAGCGCGAGGAGCACCCTAGCGCCTGAACGGTCCATGACGGAACGGAGAATGCGCAGGTTGCTTTCGAGTAGTCCGCGGTGGAGGACGTGACAGGGGCTCGGCACCTGCGAGAGGTCAACCTGGCGGAAGGCGGCAGTGAGGGCGTCGGATTCGTGCACGCGTTCACGCTGTTGGCGTGGAGAGTGGGGGCAAATAAAAAGCCCGCCGAATGGCGGGCTTTGTTTGGGCTGGTCGGCGCTTAGACCGGCAGCTCTTGGATCTGCCAGGGCAGGCCGCGCTTGTTCAATTCTTCCATGAACGGATCCGGGTCACACTCTTCCATATTCCAGACACCTGGTTTGAGCCACTTGCCCGTGGCGAGCATCGCACCGCCGATGGCCGCCGGGACGCCAGTGGTGTAGCTGATCGCCTGGGACTTGACCTCGGCGTAGCACTCTTGGTGGTCGCAGACATTGTAGATGAAGACCTTGCGTGGCTTGCCATCCTTGAGGCCGGTGATTTCGCAGCCGATGCAGGTCTTACCCTTGGTGCGCGGGCCCAGCGAGGCCGGGTCGGGCAGGAGCGCCTTCAGGAACTGGATGGGGACAATCTGGTGGCCGTGGAACTCAATCGGGTCGATGCGCGTCAGGCCGACGTTCTGGAGCACCCGCAGGTGATTCAGGTAGTTGTCGGAGAAGGTCATGAAGAAGCGGATGCGCTTCAGCCCCTTGATATTTTGGGCGAGGGACTCGAGTTCCTCGTGGAAGAGGAGGTAGCTGGGCTTAGGGCCGAGGACTGGGTAATTATAGTCCACGCGGAGTTTCGGGTCGAGGGGTTCGGTTTCCTTCCATTCGCCATTTTCCCAATAGCGTCCGCGCTGCGTGATTTCGCGGATATTGATCTCGGGGTTGAAATTAGTCGCGAACGGGTAGCCGTGGTCGCCGGCGTTGGCGTCCATGATGTCGATGGTCTCGATGGTGTCGAAGAGGTGCTTTTGGGCGTAGGCACAGAAGACATTGGTCACGCCGGGGTCGAAGCCCGAGCCGAGCAGGGCGGTGAGGCCGGCCTTTTCGAAGCGCTCGCGGTAGGCCCACTGCCAAGAGTATTCGAATTTAGCGAGGTGCGGGGGCTCGTAGTTGGCCGTGTCGACGTAGTGGATGCCAGCGTGGAGGCAGGCGTCCATCAAGGGGAGGTCTTGATAGGGTAGGGCGACGTTGATGAGCAGGTCGGCGCCGAAGGACTTGATGAGGGCCACCGTGGCCTTGACGTCATCCGCATCGACGGTCGCCGTTCGGATCGTCCGGCCCGTCGCGTTCTTCACGTCGGCGGCGATAGCCTTGCACTTATTCTCGTTGCGGGAGGCTAGCATGACCTCGGAAAAGGCCTCGGGGTGCATCGCGCACTTGTGGGTCACGACGTTGCCGACGCCGCCGGCACCGATAATCAGGACTTTTTTGCTCATAGGGTTACATGATTTCTGTCCACAAGCGGGGGAGGGGAAAGGAAAAAGGATGCACAAACCGGTGAACAAGCCGTGACGGCCAGCGCCAGCCCCGAGGGGTCCGTGAAACGGAACCCTTTTGGCTGGCGGGATGGACGGGACTCGAACCCGCGACCTCCTACGTGACAGGCAGGCGCTCTAACCAACTGAGCTACCACCCCGGACAGCCAAAAGGAAGGTGAACAAAGCCCCCTGACCCCCCGGCTGTCAAACGGAAAACCTCGGCAATTATCCCCGAATTTGGCCAGTACCCACGACTTCGAACTTCCAGGTCGTTAATTCCCTGATTCCCATTGGCCCGCGGGCATGTAGGCGGTCCGTGCTAATGCCGACTTCGGCGCCAAAGCCAAACTCGCCGCCATCGGTGAACCGGGTGCTGGCGTTCCAGTAGACGCAGGCACTGTCGATTTGAGCTAGGAAGGAGCGGGCGACGGTTTCGTCGGCCGTGATAATGGCGTCCGAATGGTGGGAGCCACAGGTCTCGATGTGCGTGACCGCCTCGGCTAAGCTGGTGACGACCTTGACGTTCAGGACGAGTGCCAAGTGTTCGGTCCGGAAATCTGCCTCGGTGGCAGGATTGGCCGTGGGGATGAGTGCACACGTGCGGGGGCACCCGCGGATTTCGGTCTGCTGCGTTGCCATTGCGCGGCCGACGATGGGTAAGAAGCTGGCCGCGACCGCGGCATCGACGAGTAAGGTCTCGGCGGCATTGCAGGCGCTCGGACGCTGGCACTTCGCGTTGACGATGATGGCTTCCGCCATGGCTAAGTCGGCGGCGGTGTGGACGTAGACGTGACAGATACCCGCGTCGTGTTTGATGACGGGGACCTTTGCGGAATTTACCACTGCCTCAATCAGGCCAGGGCCGCCCCGCGGGACGATGATGTCGACGATCCCGCGTAGGGAGCCGAGAGCTGGAACGGCTTCACGGTCCGTGAAAGGTAGCAGCGTGACGGCTTCCGTCGGCAGGCCCGCTGCCGCGAGTCCCGCCGTGAAGGCTTGAGCGAGCGCTAGGTTGGTGTGGAGTGCCTCACTGCCACCACGCAGGATACAGGCATTGCCAGACTTCAGGCAAAGCGCGGCGGCGTCGACGGTGACGTTGGGGCGCGATTCAAAGATGATGGCGACGAGCCCGATGGGTACGCGGCGACGGATAATCTTCAGCCCGTTCGGGCGGTCCCACGCTTCGGTGACTTCACCGACAGGGTCGGTTAGCTTGGCCACGTCTTCGCAGGCGACGGCAATCGCTTCGAGGCGTCCGTGGTCAAGGCGAAGGCGGTCGGTCATCGCCGCCGTTAGGCCTTTGGCTTGGGCGGCGGCGAGGTCTTGCGCGTTGGCTGCGAGGATGGCGGGCTCAGCGGCGCGGAGGGCTTGGGCGGCGGCGCGCAGGGCTTGGTCGCGGGTCGTCGTCGACGAGAGGGCTACGGCGCGCGAAGCTACCTTGGCCGCCCGGGCCAGAGCCGTCACGCGCTGCAGCAGGTCGCTCATCGCAGGGAGAAGCGCGTCCCGAGTTTTTTGCCGGCGGCGATTTCCAGGAGGACGTTGGCCTTACGGCCGTGCGCGATGATGGTGTCCACGCCCCCTTCGGCGGCGATTTCCGCGGCCTGTAATTTTGTCACCATGCCGCCGACGTTACGTTCGGAGCCAGCGCCGCCCGCGAGGCCGCGGATGGCGTCATCAATCTTCGTGACCTTCGGGATCCGGTCACCCGTGCCGTCGGATTTCGTCATGAGTCCATCGACCCCCGAGAGGATAATGAGCAAGTCGGCGCCGACGAGTGCGGCAACGTGTGCGGAGAGTCGGTCGTTGTCGCCCACGCGGATTTCTTCGTCCGCGATGGCATCGTTCTCGTTGATGATCGGGACGAACCGCTTGCGCTTAAGGAGGAGATCGAGGGTGGCGCGGGCATTACGCGTGCAGGCACGGCTATCGAGGTCCCAATACGTCAGGAGCATCTGCGAGCCAAGCAGCCCATGGCGGGCGAAGTGTCGACCGTAGACAGACATCAACTCGGGTTGGCCGACCGTGGCGCAGGCTTGCAGCTCGCGGGCGTCCTTCGGGCGCTTCTCTAGGTTCATGGCCGTCATCCCGGCGGAGACGGCACCGGAGGAGACCACGACGACCTCGATGCCCTTCTTCATCAGGCCGGCGACTTGGTCGGCGATGCGACCAATCTGAACGCGATCGACCTTGCCGTCATTGCGGGTGAGCAGACCAGAACCGAGTTTGATGACCCAACGTTTTGCCATAAGAGTGGAAGCGAACCTAACGGACGGAATCCGTCGATGTCCAGCGTCAGAGTGCGGCGCCGTCCCGGCTTGGCGGGGTCAGGCCAGCGGCCAGCCAGCCTTTATCCGAAAGAACGCGCCCTTGGGGGGTGCGGGTTACATAGCCTTCCTGCACGAGGAACGGTTCATGGACCTCTTCGAGCGTGTGGGCGTCTTCACCGATGGAAGCCCCGATGCTGCTCAGTCCTACCGGGCCGCCGTTATGTTTCTGGGCCATGGCGCGGAGGAAACGGTGATCCATGTCATCGAGTCCATGTTGGTCGATTTCGAGTAGCTCGAGGGCGGCGGCCGTGACGGCGGCATCGGCCTTACCAGCGGCGCGTTCGAGTGCGTAGTCGCGCGTGAAGCGTAGTAGGTTGTTAACGATACGGGGCGTGCCGCGGGCGCGGCGGGCGACTTCTTCGGCGCCGCCTTGATCGAGGTCAAGGTTGAGCAACTTCGCATTGCGGGCGACAATCGTCAGGAGCTGTTCGCGGGTGTAGTAATCCAGGCGCGTCTGCAGGGTGAAGCGGCTGCGTAACGGGGCGGTCAGCAGGCCAGTGCGTGTGGTGGCACCGACCAACGTGAACTTCGGTAGGTCGAGACGCACGCTGCGGGCGTTAGGCCCTTGGTCGATCATGATATCGATGCGGAAGTCCTCCATCGCGGAGTACAGGAACTCTTCGACCGTCTTCGGAATCCGATGAATCTCGTCGATGAAGAGTAGCTCGCCCTCTTGCAGGCTCGTGAGTAGGCCAGCGAGGTCAGAGGCCTTTTCGACGACGGGTCCAGAAGTCACGCGAATGGGCCGTCCCATTTCTTCAGCGAGGATCATGGCCAGGGTCGTCTTCCCGAGGCCGGGCGGGCCGTGGAGCAAGATATGGTCGAGCGTGCGCCCTTCGCGGCGGGCAGCCCCGACCATCACGCGGAGGCGTTCCACCGTGCGGGGTTGGCCAACGAAATCGGCGAGGGAAGGGGGACGCAGTGCTTGATCGAGCGGGCGGTTGGGCGCGCTCACCGCGGCCTTGCCGGCGGCGGGTTGGGTCGATTCTGCATCATCCTGCGCGCGGGCCATGGCGGTAACGTGTCGAGTCGGGGAGCGATGGCAACCCTCAGTCCTCAGCGAAGCCTTTCGGCATCGCGGAAGCGGGGAGACGTTCGATGTCGGCTCCGAGTGAGCGGAGGCGTTCCTCGAAGCGTTCGTACCCGCGGTCGAGGTGGTAGAGCCGTTGCACCCAAGTTTCCCCCTTAGCGGTCAGCGCAGCGAGGATGAGGGCGGCGGAGGCTCGGAGGTCGGAGGCCATCACGGGCGCGCCGGATAGCGGGCGGTCGCCGTAGACCGCGGCGGTGGCGCCATCGATGGCGATTTCAGCGCCCATGCGTTGGAGTTCAGCCGCGTGCATGAAGCGGTGTGGGTAGACTGTTTCCGTGACGGTGCTGCGTCCGTCGACCAGCAGTTGCAAGGCCATGAACTGCGCTTGCAGGTCGGTCGGGAAACCTGGATAGGGCTCGGTGATGATGTCGACCGCACGCGTCGGGCGGCCGAACGCGCGGATGAACCCCGGGCCTGTTTCGACGCCGACGCCGGCTGCACGTAATTTATCCAAGAACGCCCCGAGGTGGGCGGCTTCGGCGCCGGTGACCGTGACGTCTCCGCCGGTGATGGCGCCCGCGACGAGGTAGGTACCTGTTTCAATACGGTCGGGGATGACGGTGTGCTCGGTGCCCCGCAGACGTTCGACGCCTGTGATGGTAATGACCTCGGTGCCGTGGCCGCGAATGTCGGCACCCATCTTGAGTAGTAGCTCGCAGAGGTCGACGACTTCGGGCTCGCGCGCGGCGCATTCGATGCGCGTTTCGCCCGGCGTCAGCGACGCCGCCATCACGAGGTTCGCCGTTCCGAGGACCGTACTACCCATGGGGCCGCCCATAAAGACGAGGCTCCCGCGGGCGCGGGTGGCATCAACGGAAACTACGCCGCCTTCGACCGTGACGACGCAGCCGAGCGCTTCGAGTCCTTTCAGGTGAAGGTCGATGGGGCGCGGGCCGATGACGCACCCGCCGGGGATGGCCATTTCCGCTTGGTGCAGACGACCCACGAGGGCGCCGAGCAAGCAGACTGAGGCGCGCATCTTACGCACGAGGTCGTAGGGCGTGCGGTGGTTAATCTCTTGCGCGTGAATGACCCAAGTGCCTGGCGCTGGGTTCGTCACGGTTGCCCCTTGGTGGCGAAGAATCTCCGCCATGAAGCGTACGTCACTGAGGTCGGGCACATTGCGCAGCGTCACGACTTCGGACGTGAGCAAGGATGCTGCCAGCAAGGGCAGGGCGGCGTTCTTAGCACCGGCGGCCTGGATGGTCCCGCTTAAGCGGTGACCTCCGATGATGCGTGCGACTTCGAGCATGGTGCTGAAAAAGAGCGGGGGCGCCGTTAAGCGCCCCCGTTTCGTTTAGCCTTCGCGAGGTCCTCGGCGGTCGCCTTGACCTCCGCGGAAATCGCCGCCACGGCCACGGCCGCCGCGATCGCCACCACGGCCACCACGGTCGCCACGACCACGGCCACCGCGGTCACCACCACGGTCGCCACCACGGTCACCGCCGCGGTCACCGCGCTGTTCGCCACGGAAGCCACCACGGTTGCCACGGTGTTCGCCACGGGCTTGTTCGCCGCCGGTGGTTGGTACAAAGACGGCCTTGGTCGGGATACCGAACAAGGTCGCGAGCTTGCGCTTCAGCGAAGCCCAGAAACCAATCGGTGCCTGCACGGGGATGACGACGGGTTCAATTTGGATACGCGGGCGATCTTCGCGACGCGGACGATCTTCGCGACGAGGGCGGTCACCTTCCGCACGAGGACGATCACCTTCGGCACGTGGGCGGTCACCTTCGGCACGTGGTTCACGCGGTTCGCGGCGCGGGCCAGGGGCACCTTCGGGGCGCGGTTCACGGGGTTCGCGGCGTTGACGGTCGCTAGGGATACCAGGCTGGCGGCCTTCTTCGACAGCGGCGCCTTCCGGACGGTCTTCACGACGGGGACGCTCTTCGCGGCGAGGGCGGTCGCCTTCGGCTCGAGGTTCGCGACGTTCGCGCGGCGGCTGGTTCTGAGCCGGCTGCTTAGAGAGTTCGCCCGAGAGGTTCTCGGTGACTTCAGCAGGATTCGCGATCACGCCGATGGACGGGCGAGCGTTCTCGGCCTTGCCGCTAGGGGCGACGTTCTGCGGGACGCCACGACGACCGAATTGCTTCGGCGCGACGATGGTGCCAGGTTTAGCGGCGGGTTCGCTGGAGGCGCCAATCACGGAAAGGGGAGGAAGCTCCGCGTGAGCGGATTCCAGCTTGGATTCGGTGATACGAGGCGCCGGGGCGGCGGGGGTCGTGTTCTGTTCCGCCGTAGGGGCGGGGGTGTGGGTGGACGTGTCGTCCTGCCCGGGGTTTTCTTGGCTCATGGTTTCTCTTGGTGTGGCGACCGGATGTTCGGTCGCCTGGTGAAGGCCGTTTCCGCCGTTGTGGCAGAAAGGCCGGGTCTCCGGTAAATACCCGTCGCTTCGAAGGAAGGCGGGGAGGTCCGGTTAGTAGCCGAGACGGGTGTCTCGGAACCGTTGTGAATAAAACATCCCTTTCTAGTTAACAATAAGAAAGTCCCCCGGTGGTCTAAAATAGTGAAACTATGTTCACTTATTTGACCCTAAACTCATCTGGGGCAGGAAATTACTGCTTTAGCGGGCTTCGTCCGTGAACCGCTGTTCCCGAATAAGGATGATTTTGACCGTCCCTTGGTAGGATAGCTTTTCCTCGATGGCACTACGGAGGCGGCGGAGCAGTTCGGTCGCGCCAAAGTCATCGACCTGACCGGGGTCGACAATGACCCGGAGTTCACGGCCGGATTGGAAGGCATAGGCCTCCCGGATACCTTCGAAGCCGAGGGCCAAGGCCTCCAGGTTCTTTACCCGCTGGACGTAACTCTCGAGCGTCGACGAGCGGGCGCCGGGGCGTGAGCCCGAGGCCGCATCGGCGATCATCACTAATGGTGCGTAGAGGCTTTCGGCTTCAACCTCGCGGTGGTGGGCAGCGACCGCATTGACCACGCGCGGCTCTTCGCCGAGTCGGCGGAGCAGGGCGGCACCGATGAGGGCATGGCTTCCGCCATCTTCCGCTTCCATGGCTTTACCTAAATCATGCAGGAGCCCCGCGCGCTTGGCGGGAATGGGGTCGAGCCCTAGTTCGCCGGCTAAGACGGCGCAGAGCTGGGCGACCTCGATTGAATGGGAGAGCGTGTTCTGGTTGGAGGACAGTCGGAAGTGGAGGCGTCCGAGTAACTCTTCGATGCGTCCATCCATCGGCGGCAGGCCGAGGTCGCGGACGGCGTCACGGCCGAGGCGTTGGGCATGGCGGACGACTTCGTCGGCGGCCTTGCGGACTAAATCTTCAATGAGGCTCGGGGCGACATTCCCGTTCTTGATGATGCGGTCGAGGGCGATGCGTGCGATCTCCCGGCGGACGGGGTCGAAGCACGAAACCAGCACCATACCAGGGGTTTCGTCGATCATTAGCGTTGCGCCCGTCGCTTGTTCGAAGGTGCGAATATTCCGACCCTCGCGGCCGATGAGGCGACCCTTCATGTCCTCGGAAGGGATACCAACGGACACCGCGGTCGCATCTTGCGTCGTCTGCGTCGTCAAGCGCTGCATGGCCGCGAGTAAGATGCGGCGGGCTTCGTCCGCGACGTCCTGTTCCGGTCGGTCGAGCATCTCGTGGCGCAGGCGGCGGGCCTCGGTCTCGTATTGCTTTTGCAGGTCGGCCATCGCTTGGCGCTTAGCATCTTCCGGCGTCAGCCCCGAAAGTCGGAGCGCTTCCCGGGAGAGGAAGTCGCGCTGCCGGAGGCTGTCGGCCTTGAGGGTTTCCGCCGCTTGAGCTTCCGCTTTCGCTTCCGCGAGAACCCGATGGGCCTCGCGTTGCTCGTCTTGGGCTTGCGCGTGCAGTTCGGCGGCCTCGACCGTCGCTTCGCGGCGGGCCAGTTCAATTTCATTCTTCAAGCGATCCTCCCGGAGGGCACCGAGGGTCGATTCGCGCCATTTGGCGACCGCGTAGGCGACAATGGCTCCCGAAGAGAAGGCCACTGCGGCAAGGATACTTTGGTCGGCGGCCTCGGCCATGGTTGCGGTGCGGGCGGGAAGCCCACGACCCGTTACCCTTGCGACCAGCCCCTTGCCCGCAAGCCCTTTCGGGAGGTTCGCCTTGCACCTTGGGTTTTTGGCGGTTGTTTGGATGGTATGTCACTCCGTAACCATGAAGAAGGCTCCACGGCCTCCCTCTGGTGGGACAAATTTGCCAATTTCTCATGGCGGACCGACTGGACCCAGGTCCTCTTGATTGCCCTTTTAAGCACTTTGGGGGTTGTCGCGATCGACTCCGCCGGGAGCTATCGGCAGTCGTCCTATGCTCGGTCTCAGGCCATTTTTATAATTATCGGGTGGATTGCCTACTGGGTCGTTTCTTCCCTCGATTATCGGCAACTCCGGGTTCATGCCCGCCGGATCTATATCTTGGGGATTTTATTGCTCTTGCCCGTGGCGGCGTCCGCGTTGCTCAAGGAAGACCTCGGCAGTTTTATTCGGAGTATCAATGGGGCCAGGCGCTGGATGGATTTCGGGGCTTTTTCTATCCAGCCATCCGAGTTCGCCAAGGTTTCCGCCTTGGTTTTCATTGCGGCCTTATTGGCGCGGGATCCCATCGGTTCTTTTCGGGCGACCTGGCTAACCGTCCTTAAGGTTGCCGGGGCCGCGCTACTGCCCTTTGGCTTGATTTTTGTGCAACCTGACCTAGGGTCGGCTCTCATCTACCTTCCGCTGTCATTTGCCCTCCTTTTCGTTGCCGGCCTGAGTTTCAGGTTCTTCATGGTGGCGGGGTTAGCGTCTCTCCTGTTGGTGGCGGTTGTCGCGGTCGACCTCGTCGAATACTCCGGTAAAGTGTCGGAATATTCCAAGGCAAATCCCGAGGACCGCGATCCCGCTAAAGCCGTCCGCGGTAAGCATGAAGCCACGGCGTGGTTTTTCCTCCTTAAGGATTATCAGCGCGAGCGCTTGATGTCTTTTGTCGCCCCCGCGGTCGTCGATCCTAAGGGCCTCGGTGCCACCTGGAACGTCAAGCAGGCCGTCATTGCGGTGGGGCGCGGTGGCTTGACTGGGCAGGGCATCGGCAAGGGAACGCAGGCCCGTTTCGGCTATCTCCCGGAAGCGGCGGCGCATAATGATTTCATCTTTTCAGGCATGGCCGAAGAGATTGGTTTCGCGGGTGGCTTCATGGTGCTCTCCGCCTTCGCCTTGCTCTTTTGGCGCGTGGTCCGCACCGCGGTTCGCGCCGCCGACCGTTTTGGTTCTCTGTTGGCTCTCGGCGCCGCCGCCATCATGGGCACGCACGTCGTGATCAACCTAGGGATGAATATCGATTTGATGCCCGTGACGGGCGTTCCACTACCTTTCCTCAGCTACGGGGGGTCTTTCGTGCTCAGCTGCTTCCTGCTCCTTGGCTTAGTCCAGAGCGTCCACCGGCATTCGGCTGGTGGCGGCGAACATGAAGGCTCTCCGGCAACCAGCCTAACGGCCTAATTCCGAGATGTCCGAAAATACTGAACCCGAAGATCACCTAGAAGATTCCCCCGAAGAAGGCACGCCGCCGACGACTGGGGTGGATCAGCAGAAGCTCGCCGAAGAGGCCGCCCGCCGGCGCAAGGAGCTCCCGTTGCTTCAGCGGATTGTTAAGCACTTCTCCAAGGATCGCAACACGTACCGCGAGCTCGTCATCAACGCCGAGACTTTAGAGAAACGCGTCGCGCTGCTGACGAATGGCGTCCTCGACAAGTTCGAGATCGAGCACAAGGGCGAGAACCGCATGGTCGGCGCAATCTTCAAGGGCCGCGTGCAGAATTTGGAGTCTGGCTTGAAGGCCGCCTTCGTGGATATCGGTCAGCCGAAGAACGCCTTCCTCCACTACTGGGATATGCTCCCAGCGGCGAACGATTCGCAGGTCGAATTCATCCGCGATAACGAATCCGCCGAGCAGAAGCAGCGCAAGGCCCGCTACCAAGCCAAGGACATCCCCCAGCTCTTCCCCGCTGGCTCCGACATCGTTATCCAGGTCGTTAAGGATCAGATCGGCACCAAAGGCCCTCGCTCGACGACGAACATCGCCTTGCCGGGCCGCTACGTCGTCCTGATGCCGTTCAGTGGTGCTTGCGGCGTTTCCCGTAAAATCGAAGACAATGCCGAGCGCGACCGACTGAAGGACATCCTCCGTTCGCTGACCATTCCGGAAGGCATGGGCGTCATCATCCGCACCGCCGGTGAAGGCAAGCAGGCCCGCTGGTTCGTGCGTGACCTGCACATGCTGCTCAAGCGCTGGCAGGCCATCGTCGAGAAGATTAACGCTCCCGACCGCAAGCCAGTGCTCCTGTACCAAGAGCCTGGCCTCATTGAGCGCACCGTCCGCGACTTCCTCACGGAAGAGGTCGACCGCATCCTCGTCGATAACCCCGGCGACTTCAAACTGGTCCAGGAACTCGTGGGGGAGATTTCCCCGCGTTCCCGTTCGCGCGTCGAACTCTACAGCGACCCCATCCCGGTTTTTGAGCGCTACAATATCGAGCGTCAGATTGAGCAGCTCTTCCAGCGGCGCGTCCCGCTCCCGAGCGGTGGCGAAATCGTCATCGACGAGACCGAGGCCCTCACGGCCATCGACGTCAACACCGGCTCCCACCGAGGCAAGGAAGGGAAGGACGGCAGCTTTATCACGCAGGCTAACTTGGAGGCCGTGACGGAGGCCGCCCGTCAAATCCAGCTCCGCAACCTCGGCGGCCTCATCATGATCGACACGATCGACATGAAGAACGCCAAGGACCGCAAGAAGGTCTTCGATACCTTGCGCGAGGCGATGGAGAATGATCGTGCGAAGCACCAGATCTTGCCGATTTCACAGCTCGGCGTGCTGCAAATGACCCGCCAGCGTCACACCGAGTCGAACACGACCTCGATGTACACCGCCTGCCCGCATTGCCAAGGCCGCGGTATCGTTAAGAACCCGCGAACGGTCTCGGTCGAGGTTCAGCGTAAGCTCTTGGGCCTCATCCGTCGACTCCGCACCGAGCGCAAGGCCTCGGGCGAGATTGTCATCCGCATTGTCCTCCACCCCATCAACCTCGACCGCATTAAGCTCGAGGATAAGGATTTCTTCATCGACCTCGAGAAATCCTGTAATGTCCGCCTTCTCTTCAAGCATGACGCCGCGTTCCACGTGGAGACGTTCAAGCTGATGGACGAGGCTGGGAACGACTTCCGCTAAGCCATCGGCTGTCGGGGGCGTCAGACGCCCCGGCGGGCCCGGTGGGCGAGCAACCGCAGCCCATTGAGGCACACGATCACCGTGCTGCCTTCATGGACGACGACGCCGAGGGTGAGCGGGGCACCCTTGAAGATGACGATGGCGGCCATCGTGAAGGCGGCGCCCACGGAGATCGCAATATTCACGCGGATAGCCGTCCGGGCGGCTTGGCTCAGGTCGATGGCCGTCAGCAGGCGTTCGATGCGGTCATCGGTCAGGACGACATCGCTAGACTCGAGGGCGGCGTCGCTCCCGCGTCCTCCCATGCCGATGGCCACGTCGGCCGCGGCGAGGCTCGGGGCGTCATTGACGCCATCCCCGACCATCGCGACCACATGGCCTTCGGTCGATAGCCTACGGATGGCCTGCATCTTGGCATCAGGCGTGAGGCCCGCCAGGTAACATTGGATGCCGACCTGGTGGGCGGCAACGACGGCCGCTTCTTCGCGATCACCCGTCAGCATGACCGTGCGAATACCTTGTTGGTGGAGGGCGGCGAGGGTAGGGGCACTGGCTGGGCGGATGGCGTCGACGAGCGTCGCCCGGACCTGCACGGAGCCATCGGAAGCCCAGACCTCGCTGACGATGGCGCCGGCGGCAACTGGTGCGCCCGGCAGGTCGTGCCCACCGACGAATTCACAGGAGCCCACACTCCAGCGGGTGCCCTCAACGGTGCCTGCGATGCCTTGGCCAGGCGAGTTGGAGAGTCCGGTGACGGCTTGGCTGGTCGCGCCTTCGGCTTGGCAGGCTTTGACGATGCCTACGGCGAAGGGATGGGTCGAGTTGACCTCGATAGAGAGCAGGGCATTGAGCGCCCGTCGGCGGTCAGCGTTCGCAGGGAAGACCTCTAACGCCGCGACGGCGGGTTCGCCGGCGGTCAAAGTGCCAGTCTTGTCGAAACAGACGCAGTCGACGTCGGCGAGGCGTTCCACCGCAGCGCCACCGCGAAAGAGAATCCCGTGGCGGGCGCCGTTGGCGATGGCGGCTAGGACCGCGGAGGGCACGGAGAGCACCAAGGCACAGGGGCTGAGTACGACCAGCAACGTCATGGCACGGTAGAGGGCAGAGTCTTCGGTGCCCAACGCCGGGCGCCCCAGGAGCAGTTGCAGGCCGAAGAAGGCGGCCGAAGCGGTCAAGGTGAAAATGGCGTAGGTATCGCCCCAGCGGTCGATGGCACGTTGCGCGGGGGCCTTGCTCTCTTGCGCCTCGCGGATGAGAGCCACAATGCGGTGGAGGGCACTATCCTTTTCGGCCTTGGTCACGCGGACGACGAGCCGACCCCAGCTATTGAGCGTTCCGCTGGAGACGCTAGAGCCAGGTCCTTTGTCCACTGGCTTGGCTTCGCCGGTTAGGTTGGATTCATCGATACCACTCTCACCTTCAGTGACGATCCCATCGGCTGGAACCAGTTCACCAGGAAGCACGAGGACGATTTGACCTGGTTGCAGGGCGGCGACTGCCACGACGCTCTCTTTGCCGTCAGAACCCAGTAAACGGGCCTGTTTAGGGGCTTTATCGAGCAGGGCGTCGATCGCTCCGCGGGTGCGATCCATCGCATAATGCTCGATGGCGCCCGCGGTGCTGAAGAGGAAAAGGAGGAGGACGCCTTCCTCTGGGTGGCCGACGATCCAGGCGCCGCCGGCGGCGAGCAACATCAGCAAGTGGACGTCGATGCGGCGCTCACGGAGCGCCGCCCAGGCGTCGACCGCTGCATCCCAACCGCCGGCGAGGCTGGCGAGCGCGAGGAGTGCGGGAGCACACCAGGCCCACTCGCTCGGTGGTGCCAAAAAGTGACCGCAAGCGAGCGCCGCGAGACCCAAAACTCCGCAGGTCAGCGCCAAACTCGCAATTTTTTTCCATTCGCCCGGGGCTTCGTTGTGCATGTGATTCTTTTACGTGCAAAATATACGTGCGTCAATCTCGCTACGATGAACACGAGCTAAAGTCGCTGTAGTGAATTCGCGTTTACGATTTCGTCGGCAGCGAAACCGTGAGCGCCAAAAGTCGTTCATCGTCGATTACAAAAATTCCTCTTGCGCAGTTGTGATAAATGCCTACACCTTAACCCAGAGTTAACCGCAACGTGACGAACCGAACCGAAACCCCCAGCGAAAGCCTGATCACCGTGTCGCTTCCCCCGAAGCTCCACTCTGATGTGGTCGCCTTTCAGCACCGGACCGGTCTCGCCACGCTCAGTGAAGTCATCCGTCATGCACTCGACTGCTATGATGATGCCCGTCCTGCCCTAGAGCCTACTCGCTCTCGCCAGGTTTCTTTCCGCGTACCGTCGGAGCTCCGCACTCGTATCACCCGTCAGGCGCGCAACGCCAGGGTAAGTGTAGGGCGAATCGTCAGGGTGGCGCTTCAGGCGCTGCCCTCTAACCCAACAACGATCCAAAATAAGGAAAAAACTATGGCAAAGAAAAAGGCTGCTGCTAAGAAGAGCGCCAAGAAGGCCACCAAAGCTAAGAAGAAGTAATTCTTCCTAGTCTTTCCGTCCTTCGTGACGGATGGCCGCCGGTACCCCCGGTAACACAAGGACCCTCGAAAGAGGGTCCTTTTCTGTTTCTAGGGGTCGCAGGTGGTGTTGGCTTGAAAACGCCCCTGCGCAGTCTTTGTTTCCCCTGCTAACCCTTCCCAATGAGCACCCCTCCTGCCAACGCCGGCCGCATCACCATCGCCCACGGCAAACTCACGGTCCCCGACCGCCCCATTATTCCTTTCATTGAAGGGGACGGCACGGGTCCTGATATCTGGCGTGCTTCCGTCCGCGTCCTCGATGCGGCCGTGGCCAAGGCGTATGCCGGCCAGCGCCAGATTCAATGGCTCGAAGTCCTTGCGGGTGAGAAGTCTTACAATAAGACGCAGAACTGGCTCCCAGAGGAGACCCTCACCGCCTTCCGCGATTACCTCGTCGGCATTAAGGGCCCTTTGACGACCCCGACTGGCGGCGGCATCCGCTCCCTGAACGTCGCCCTGCGTCAGCAGCTTGACCTCTACGTTTGCCTTCGCCCGGTGCAGTGGTTTGTCGGTGTGCCTTCGCCCGTCAAGAACCCCGGCAAGGTCAACATGGTCATCTTCCGTGAGAACACCGAAGACATCTACGCAGGCATCGACTTTGAAGCGGGCTCCGAAGTCGCGCTCAAGACGTTGGAGTTCATTAAGACCAACTTCCCTAAGGAATTTACGAAGATCCGCTTCGGGGCGGAGCAGCCGGCCACGGTCGGTATCGGCATCAAGCCCGTGTCCCGCCCAGGTTCCGAGCGTCTCATCCGCTCGGCCCTTCAGTACGCCATCGAGAACAAGCGCAAGTCGCTCACCTTGGTCCACAAGGGTAATATCATGAAGTACACCGAAGGGGCCTTCATGAAGTGGGGTTACGACCTCGCCAAGAGCGAGTTCGGAGCGGTCGAAATCGACGGCGGCCCATGGTGCAAAATCCCGGAAGGACTGCCGGGCGCTGGCCTCATCATCAAGGACGCCATCGCCGATATCACCCTCCAGCAGATCCTCACGCGCCCGACCGACTTCGACGTCATCGCGACGCTTAACCTGAACGGCGACTACCTCTCTGACGCCTTGGCGGCCCAGGTCGGCGGCATCGGTATCGCTCCAGGCGGTAATATTAACTACCTCACCGGCCACGCGATCTTTGAGGCGACCCACGGCACGGCCCCGAAGTATGCCAACAAGGATGTCGTGAACCCGGGCTCGGTCGTCCTCTCGGGGGAGATGATGCTCCGCTACATGGGTTGGACCGAGGCCGCTGACCTCGTCCTGAAGGGGCTCAACGGTGCCATTGGTGGCGGCCGCGTGACCTACGACTTCGCCCGCCAGATGCAGGGAGCGACGGAAATTAAATGTTCCGAGTTTGGTGACGCGATCATCGCGGCGATGTAACTTCTGGGTTTCTATAGTTAAGGTTTTACCAGCGATGGCAGGCTCCGAAAGGGGCTTGCCATCGCTTATTTTTAGGCTACAAAAAGTACTCCTGACCAAACTATGAAGAACACCATCACCGCCCTCGCCCTCGCTGTTTTCACCGCGGGTATCGCTCACGCCCAAACCGCCCCGGCCCCAGTCGCCGTTGCCGTTCCTTCCTCTGACATCTCCGTCAGCGGCCGCTTCTCTTGGGAAGCTAAGAACGTCTTCCGTGGTAAGGAGCGCTCCAGCACCGATGGCCTGATCCAGTCCACCGTCACCGTCGAGTCCGCCGTCCCAGGCTTTGCTGGCGTCTCTGCTTACGTCAGCTACTTCAGCGCCGACAACTTCGAGCGCACGCTCAACATCGGTGGTCGCACCGACCTCAATGGCGTCGGTACGATCGATTTCGGCGTGTCCCGCACCAGCAACTCGAATGGCGCATTAGCGACCCTCCCTGGCCAAGGCTTCACCCGCATTACCGACAGCAGCCGTGAGCTGTACGTCGGCGTCGTCCAGAAGCCTGGTTCCTTCGTTCGCGCCTCCGCGTTCCTCTACTACAATACCGACCTCAAGCAGACCAATCTCGTGGTGGCTGGCTCCAAGGACTACGAAGGCAAGAACCTCGGCATCCCGGGCTTCGACCTCGAAACCAAGGCTTACCTCGGTCTCGCTGACTCCAAGAATACCGTTTCTAGCGGTGGTGACGTTGCTAACTCCTACATCTACCTCGGCGCTTCCGCCGATGTGACCCGTGCCATCGGCACCGGTGCTAAGGTGGGTCTCGGCGTCAACTGGGCCTACAACACCGACGGCCAGACCGCGACCGCCGGCAAGACCGTCTGGCTCAAGGCTTACGCCAACTTCAAGTTCTAAGCCCCGAGCTTAGGGCTTTCCCCCGAAAGGCGCGACGCAGGTCGCGCCTTTCTTGTTTTAAGCCCCAGACCACCCCTGGGGGGCACTTTCCCCTCAAATCCCATATTCGGGTGTTGACGGAGGGGGGTGACTTCTCATTTTCCGACATTCCCTCTTTATGAAGACCACGCTAGCCAAGAACGTGCAGCTCAAGGACAAGACCTGGTACGTCATCGACGCCAAGGATCAGGTCCTTGGCCGTCTCGCCGTCAAAATCGCCAATGTCCTCCGCGGCCGCCACAAGCCCACCTACACCCCCCACGTCGACACGGGTGACTACGTCATCGTGATCAACGCCGACAAGGTGCGCCTCACCGGTTCCAAGGAAACGGATAAGACGTACATGTTCTACACCGGTTGGGTCGGTACCGCCTACCGCCGCACCGCCGCTGCCATGCGCGAGCGTCGCCCCGAGTTCTTGGTTACCCATGCCGTCAAGGGCATGCTCCCTAAGAACCGCCTCGCCAACGATATGCTTACCAAGCTGCGCGTCTTCGCCGGCGACAAGCACGAGCACGCCGCCTCCAACCCGGTGCCGTTCCCTGAGTTCAAGAAGGTCTAATCACCTAATTTCTTTCTAAATGAGCGCCACCAAGTCCACCGCCATCACTGCCGTCGGCCGTCGCAAGACCGCCTCGGCTCGTATCCGTCTCACGACTGGTACCGGCTCCATCTCTATCAACGGTAAGCCCCTGGAAGAGTACCTCTACACCGAGGCCCTCGTTAAGTCCGCCACGGCCCCGATCCGTACCGCTGGTCTCGAAGGCCAGGTCGACGTCATCGTCCTCGTCATCGGCGGCGGCCCTAACGGCCAAGCCGGTGCCATCTCCCATGGCCTCGCTCGTGCGATCCAGAAGATGAACCCCGAGCTCCGCGCCCCCCTCAAGAAGGAAGGCCTGCTGACCCGCGACGGTCGTATGCGCGAACGTAAGAAGCCCGGTCGTCCTGGTGCCCGCAAGCGCTTCCAGTTCTCCAAGCGCTAAACCGCCGAGAGACAGGAAAACACCAGGCCCCGGACTCCGGGGCCTTTTTGTTGCCCAGTTTTCTGTGTCCAAGCACCCAAACGTCGTCTAATCATCTGATAATACCGTTATGTCGCAGCCTCTGACTAAAGTCGGCATCGTCGGCGCCTCCGGGTACACCGGGGAAGAGCTCGTCCGCGTCCTTGCCCGCCACCCGCACGTCCAGCTCGCTGCTGTCTGCTCCCGCACCTTGGCCGGCAAGGCCGTGGCCGACGAGATTCCGCGCCTACGCGGCATCGTTGACGCCGGCTTGCTCTTCTCGGCGTCCTCCCCCGCTGAATGCGCGGCCTCCGATGTGGCGGTCTGGTTCTTGGCGTTGCCCCATGGTGTCGCCGCAGAATACGCCCAGCCGCTCATCGCCGCTGGCAAGCGGGTCCTCGACCTCTCCGCTGACTTCCGCCTCCGCGACCTCGGGCTCTACAAAAAATACTATGGCCACGACCATCCGGCGCCGGCCCTCGCCGCCGCGGCTCGTTATGTCGTGCCCGAACTCCAGCTCGACGATACGTGGAAGCAGGCGCAACTCATCGCCTGCCCGGGTTGCTACCCGACGAGTATTCAAGTGCCGCTCGTGCCGCTCCTGCGGGCTGGCCTCGTGAAGCCCGAGCCTGGCCGCTTAATCATCAATTCCTACAGCGGCGTTTCTGGCGCCGGCAAGAAGGCCGACGTCGGGTATCTTTTCTGCGAGCGGGATAGCTCCATCAAGGCTTACGGCATTCCTGGTCACCGCCACATCGCCGAGATCGAAGAGCAGTTCGGCGTCGCCGCTGGGCAGCCGGTCGTCGTGCAGTTCAATCCCCACCTCGCGCCGATGCACCGCGGTATCGCCACGACCATTGTCGTGCCCGCCGCTGGCGTCACCGCCGCCCAAGTCGAAGCCGTCTGGCAGCAGGCCTACGCGGGCCGTCCTTTCGTTTCCGTGCTGAAGTCGGGTGACTTCCCGGACACCGCCCATGTGGCCAATACGAACCGCGTAGCGATGTCCGTCGTCGCCGACGCGCGCACGGGCAACCTCATCATCACCTCGGTGATCGACAACCTCCTGAAGGGTGCGGGCGGGCAGGCCGTCCAGGCCTTGAACCTCCTGATGGGTTGGTCCGAGACCGCCGGTCTCCGCTAAGCTTTCCATGTCCATCGAATTCACGAACGATTCTCCGGGTGTCTCGGACGTCCCCGGCTTCCGCGTCGGCGCTGCCGGCTGCGATATCCGTAACAAGGGCCAAGATCGCCTCGACCTCGCACTCATCGTCGCCGACCAACTGTGTACCGCCGCCGGCGTGTTCACCACGAACGACGTTAAGGCTGGCCCCGTCCGCATCTCGCAGGCCACGTTGCTCTCTTCGCAGGGGCGCGTCCGTGGTGTGATTGCCAACAGCGGCAACGCCAATGCGTGCACGTCGAGCCAAGGCGACGCGGATGCCGTCCGGATGGCTCAGCTCGGCGCCGAGGCCGCTGGCCATGCAGGCGAAGCTTTTCTGGTTTGTTCGACCGGCCGAATCGGCGAACTCCTGCCGATGGCAAAGGTCGCCGCTGGGGCTACCGCTGCGGCTGCGCGTCTCTCGCGCGATTCGGCCGAAGGCGTGCGTGCCGCCAATGCCATCCTGACTTCTGATACGCGTCCGAAGACCTGCACCGCACGTTTCACCTGGCAGGGCCAGACGGTCACCATCGCCGGCTTCGCCAAGGGCGCCGGGATGATTGAGCCCAACATGGCCACGATGTTGGCGTTCGTCTGTACCGACGCCGCCGCTGAGCCTGCTTTCCTGAAGACGGCCCTCAAGGCCTCGTCGGATCAGTCCTTTAACTGCGTCAGCGTCGATGGCGACATGTCCACCAACGACACCGTCATTCTCCTCGCCTCAGGCGTCGCCCAAGTCCTGGTCGGCCCGGGCGCTCCGGCTGAACTCAACAGTCTGTTCCAAGAAGCCTTGGACCGCGTCTGCTTCTCCCTTGCCGAGAAGATTGTCGGTGATGGCGAGAAGATCACGAAGGTCGTGTCCGTCGAGGTTTCGGGGGCTCGTAACCGCGCCGACGCCGAGAAGATCGCTCGCGCGATCGGCAACTCGCTCCTTGTGAAGTCCTCTTGGTTCGGGGAAGACCCGAACTGGGGCCGCTTGGCCGATGCGGCTGGTTATGCCCGTACGGGTCTGGATGAGACCAAGCTGGATATTCATTACGAGGACGTCCCCGCCGTCTTGGGTGGCCGCCCGTTGCCCGAGAATAAGCCAAAGTGGAAGGAAGTCGTGAAGGCCCGCCAGTTCCGGGTGCGGCTAGACCTGCACCTAGGCGATGCGCAGTTCCGCCTGCTGGCTTCGGACCTCACGGACGGTTACGTGAACTATAACAAGAGCGAGTAAGGGTTATTTTCCGTTTGCTCGCCCCGCCAGTCCGCTGACACTTGCCATCCGTCTGATGAGCACGCAAGCCGCGCATAATAAATCCGAGGTCCTTCTCGAAGCCCTCCCGTATATCCAAAAGTTCCGTGGCTCCACCTTCGTGGTGAAGTACGGCGGCAGCTTCATGGATGACCCCAATCCCGAGGGTCGCGACCGCGTCGCCACGGATATCGCTTTTCTCGCGGCGGTCGGTATCCAGGTCGTCGTCGTGCACGGCGGTGGCAAGGCCATCACCCGCGCCATGGATAAAGCCGGCATCAAGTCCGAGTTCCGTGGTGGCATGCGCGTCACCGACGCCGCCACCGTGAAGATCGTCGAGGAGACCCTCAACGTTGAGATCAACGGCCAGATTTGCGAATCGCTTAAGGCCCGTGGCGCCAATCCGCTCGGTATGCCCGGTAACCACGTTAACCTGTGCGAGAAGCTCATGGGCACAGATGAGCAGGGGAAGCCTTGCGACATCGGCTTCGTCGGTGACATCAAGTTCGTGAAGACGAAGCTCATCAAGAAGGCGCTGGCCGATGGCCACTTGCCGGTGGTTTCGCCCATCGCCTTGGACGCCGATGATCAGGCGTATAACACCAACGCCGACGTCGCTGCGGCCGCGGTGGCCAATTCGCTCCGGGCTCGCCGCCTGATTTTCATGAGCGACGTCCCCGGCCTGCTCGCCGACCCGCAGGACCCTTCTACACTGATCACGACCCTCAAAGTGAGCGAAGTCGAAGAGCTCAAGCGTAAGGGCGTTATTGCTGGCGGGATGATTCCCAAGGTCGATAGCGCCGTGAAGGCCCTCAAGGAAGGCGTCCGTCGCGTGCACTTCATCGATGGCCGCGTCCCGCACGCCCTGTTGCTTGAAGTCTTCACCGACAAGGGCATCGGGACCGAAATCGTCCACGGCTGATGAGCGCAGAATCTGCAGACCCAACCGCCGCGCTCTACGAGCAGTATCTGGCCCGGAATTATGGGGCTCCGCCCGTCACCTTGGTACGGGGCGAGGGGTCTCGCGTCTGGGACGCCGCCGGTAAGCGCTACCTAGATTTTGCCACGGGCATTGCGGTCAACGCCTTGGGTCATGCCCACCCCGTTTGGGTCCAGCGCGTGAGCGAGCAGGCTGCGAAGCTCGTCCACGTCAGCAATCTCTACCGCAATGAGCCGCAAGGTCGTCTGGCCGCCGCGCTGAGCCATTATTGCGGCCCGGGGCGGGTCATCTTCTGTAATAGTGGTGCCGAGGCCAATGAAGGCCTCCTGAAGCTCGCTCGTCTCCATGGCCTCCGGAAGTCCGGCACCGAAGGCACCTGCATCGGTGTCGTCGTCGCGGAGAAGGCCTTCCATGGGCGCACCTTTGGCGGCATGTCTGCCACGCCGCAGGAGAAGATTCAAAAAGGCTTCCGTCCCTTACTGTCTGGTTTCACCGCCGCGCCGCTTAATGATTTAGCCGCGTGGGATAAGGCCATCGACGCCCAGACCACCGCGGCGGTGCTGGTCGAATCCATTCAAGGGGAGGGCGGTGTCTTCCCGGCGACGGCCGAGTTCCTTCAGGGTCTGCGTAAACTTTGCACGGAACGGAACGTGCTGCTGCTGATTGACGAAATCCAGTGCGGCATCGGCCGGACCGGTAATTTCTTTGCCTTTGAACGCGCGGGCGTGAAGCCCGATGCCATAGCCATGGCCAAGGGCCTCGGTGGCGGTTTCCCCATCGGCGCCATCTGGATGGCTCCTCCGCACGACGACCTTTTTCAGGCCGGCTCCCATGGGACGACCTTCGGCGGCGGTGCCCTGGCCGCCACCGCTGGCTTGGCCGTCCTGGAAGTCATCGAGTCGGAAAAGCTCCTCGCCAAGGTCACCGCGCAGTCCCCGGCTTGGCATGCAGCCCTGCGCGGCTTGGTAGCCTTACGGCCCGACCTCGTCAAAGAGGTCCGCGGTACTGGCTATATGGTCGGCGTTATCCTGACTATCGATCCAGTCCCCGTTGTCACCGCCCTCCGCGAAGCTGGTCTACTGACTGCGCCTGCGGGTGGTGTCGCCGTCCGTTTATTGCCCCCCTTGGTGGCGACGGAGGCTGAGTTGGCGGAGTCCGTGGCGGTCCTGACGAAGGTGTTACGCGACTGGAAGGTCGCTTAAGCCCTTTCGTCACCTATTTTCCGCTGTCCAAACGGGTTTCCCCACCTATCTTTAAACGCTTTCCGAGATGCGTCACTTCCTGAAGGAGACCGACCTTTCCGCCGCTGAAACTGCGACGGTGTTCGCCGAAGCGGCCGCGCTGAAGGCTGGCCGTGGTCGGACGACTCCCTCGGACCTCGCCCGCCAGTCGTGGGGCTTGATGTTTTTCAAGAAGAGTACCCGGACGCGTGTTTCCTTTCAGGTCGGCGTCCATGAGCTCGGTGGCCAGCCGGTCATGCTCAATGCCGATGACCTGCAGCTCTCGCGGGGCGAAACCGTGGCCGACACCGCCAAGGTCCTGTCGCGCTACCTGCACGGCATGGTCATTCGTTGCCACGAGCACGCCCTCCTCGAGGAGTTTGCCCGTTGTGGCACGATGCCGATCGTCAATGCCTTGTCGGACTTCCTGCATCCCTGTCAGTTTATGACGGACATGTTCACGCTCGCCGAACGCTATGCGCCCGGTCGTCCGGAACAGTATGCTGCTTCACTGAAGGGCAAGAAGGTCGCTTTCCTCGGCGATACCGCCTGCAACATGGCGAACTCGTTTGTGCTCGGTGGCGCCGCCCTCGGCGTGGAAATCGCTCTGGCTGGTCCCGCCGGCTACGAGCCTCGTCCGGAGATCCGCGCGCAGCTCAAGGCCGACGGCCTCAAGGAAACCTTTACCTTCACGACCGATGCCGCCGCGGCCGTGCGTGGTGCCGACATGGTCTATACGGACGTCTGGGTGAGCATGGGCATGGAGGCCGAGAAGGCCGAACGCCTGAAGCTCATGCAGCCTTATCAGGTCAACGCGCAGCTGATGGCCCTCGCTAAGCCCAGTGCCTATTTCATGCACTGCCTCCCGGCGCATCCAGGCGAAGAGGTTTCCGCCGAGGTCTTGGCGAGCCCGCAGAGCATCATCTTTGACCAAGCCGAGAACCGCCTGCACGTGCAGAAGGCCATCCTTGCGCACCTCGCCGCCCACCGCGGTTAATTCCTTTCCCTATACAACATGAGCAAGCAGAAGAAAATCGTCCTCGCCTATTCCGGCGGCCTCGACACCTCCGTCCTCCTTTCCTGGATCAAGGACAAGCATAACGCCGAGATGATCGCGTTCTGCGCCGACATCGGCCAAGAAGACGAACTGAAGGGCCTTAAGCAGAAGGCCATGAAGACGGGTGCCTCCAAACTGTACATCGATGACCTCCAGGCCGAATTCGCCCGCGACTTCATCTACCCGATGATGCAGGCCGGTGCCATCTACGAAGGCCAGTACTACCTCGGCACCTCCATCGCGCGGCCGCTCATCGCTAAGCGCATGGTCGAGATCGCCCGCAAGGAAGGCGCGACCGCCATCGCCCACGGCGCCACCGGTAAGGGCAATGACCAGGTCCGCTTCGAACTCACCTGTGCCGCCTTGGCCCCTGACCTAGAAATCATCGCACCTTGGCGCAATGAGGCTTTCCGCAAGGACTTCCCGGGCCGTGCCGAGATGATCGCCTATTGCGCTGACCATAAAATCCCCGTCGAGGCTAGCGCCAAGAAGCCTTACTCCTCGGACCGTAATCTCCTGCACATCTCCTACGAAGCCGGCATTCTCGAAGACCCTTGGATGGACGCGTTTGCGCCCGCCAATAAGGCGATGTTCAAGCTCTCGGTTTCGCCCGAAGATGCTCCGAACAAGCCCGAGTACGTCGAACTCGAGTTTAGCCAAGGCGATTGCATCGCCGTCAACGGCAAGAAGCTCGATCCCCTCGGCGTCATGCGTACGCTCAATAAGCTCGGCGGCCGTCATGGAGTCGGCCGCGTTGACATGGTCGAGAACCGTTTTGTCGGCATGAAGAGCCGCGGCGTCTATGAGACTCCGGGCGGCACCATCCTGCACTTCGCCCACCGCCAGATCGAGTCGCTCACCATGGACCGCGAAGTCATGCACCTGCGCGATTCGCTCGTCCCGCGCTACGCGACCCTCGTCTACAACGGCTTCTGGTATGCCCCCGAGCGCCTCGCGCTTCAGGCCCTCATCACGGAGTCGCAGCGCAACGTCACCGGCACAGTCCGGGTGAAGCTCTACAAGGGCGGTACGTACGTCGCTGGCCGGAAGAGCCCGCGTTCGCTCTACAACCCGCACATCGCCACGATGGAGGCGGATCCGACCAAGGCCTATAATCAGGACGACGCTACTGGCTTCATTCGTCTCAACGGCCTGCGCCTGCGGGTGAACTCTAAGGTCAACGGCGTCGCCAACCTCAGTAAGACTGTTCGCTAAAACTAGTAGATAGACAAAGATAACAGGGCGTCCCGGGAGGGACGCCCTGTTTGTTTTAAATTGGAGGCGCGGGTCGGAATTGAACCGACGCATGGGGCTTTTGCAGAGCCCGGCCTTACCACTTGGCTACCGCGCCTAACAGGCTGAAGCCCTTACGCTGTCCAGCAGAGTCCGCCTTTCAAGGGTTTTTGTGCGAGGGCTTCCCTTTCCTCAAAACTTGGCCTAGAAGAAGGCATGTCCCAGCCACCTTTCCGCGTCGGCCTCGGTTACGACATCCACCCCTTGGTGGCCGGTCGCCCCTGTATCTTGGGTGGGGTGAAGATTCCCTCGGACGTCGGTCCGGACGGCCATTCCGATGCCGACGTCTTGCTGCATGCCGTGGCGGACGCGATTTTGGGCGCGGCTGGCCTGCGTGACATCGGTCACTATTTCCCCAACAACGATGCTACCCTTGCTGGAATGGATTCAGCGATCATCGCCCGCCGGGCGGTAGCCGAGGCAACTGCCTTGGGTTGGAAGGTCGGCAACGTGGATTTGGTACTCATCGGCGAGCGTCCGAAAATCATGGCGTATGTCCCAGAGATTCGCGCCAGCGTGGCGGGTATCCTTGGAATCGAGGCCTCCCAGGTGGGTATTAAGGCGACCACGAACGAGGGGATGGACGCCTTAGGGCAGGGTAAGGGCCTAGCGGTTCAGGCCATTTGCCTTATTTATAGGGGTTAAATGGGGGTAAATTGGCGATTTTTAGGCTTTCAGGCTTGTCAAAGCGGCCGAAAATCTAAAGACTGAACAACCCCTCTCACTGAGGGTAACGCTATGGAACAGACCCTCATCATTTTAAAGCCCGACTGCATGGACCTCCGCCTTTGCGGGACCGTCTTGGCTCGCTTTGAAGCCGCCGGCTTCAACGTTCAAGCCTGCAAGTTGGCCCAGTTGACCTCGGCCCAGCTCCGCGAGCACTACGCCCACGTCGCTGACAAGCCCTTCTACCCGGAAATCGAGGCCTTCATGTCCTCCCGTCCGGTCATCATCGCTGTCCTCAGCGGCGATAACGTCATCACCCGCGTCCGCGAACTCTTGGGCCCGACGAACTCTAAGGTCGCCCCGAAGGGGACGATTCGTGGCGATTTCGGCACCGAGATGATGCGTAATATTTGCCACGCTTCGGATAGCCCCGAAGCCGCCGCCGCCGAGATTCGTCGCTTCTTCCGTGCGGAAGAGGTCTTCGCACCGTCCGCTGTTCGTATTTAATTTTCCCTGGATCGTATCGTTGGGCAGCCCACCGGCTTCGGCTTGGTGGGCTGTTTCTTTGGTGGCGGTCACGAGGCTTGCCCGACGGGACTGGAAGGGTAGTTTGGCGTCGTGACGATTCACTGCCCTGCGTGTGGCCTGCCGATTTTGCCAACGGAAATTACCCCTGCGGGTGACTTAGCGTATTGCCGTCTTTGTGAACGCACCGCGACCGTCGACGCCTGCCGTGCGGCGAAGCCTTTAGCGCAGCACCCAGCATCGTCGGAGACCCCGCCTAAGGGCCTCCAGTTGACGGACAACCTGACGGGTTTCCAGGTCGTGCTCTCGACCGCGAGTTGGGTCGCGCTGATTCTTTGGCCGTTTATGTTGGTCTGGGCCGGCGGGTCGCTGGGCGGTATTTACGGCCCGCAGATCAAGTCTGGGGAGTTTAGTTGGATGATGTCGCTTTTCGGCCTCCCGTTCCTAGCTGGCTCCGTCATCCTTTTCGGTGTCGCCTTCATGTCGACCTTTGGACGGGTCATCGTCGAGTCCGGCCAGGATGGGCTCCTGCGTATTCGGAAGGGTGGGCTTGGGCTTTATTGGACGAAGTCAGCGGCGTGGATGGACGTCGTTTCGGCCGAGGTGGTAGAGGAGACTAGGCGCCGCAAAGGTAATTATACCACCAGCTACGCGTGCGTCTTGAAATTACGGCAGGGCGATCCCTTGAAAGTAGGAACCGGTACAGACCGGGAGCAGGCGGCTTGGCTGGCCCGCTACTTGGCGGGACGAATTTATCTACGCCGATGACTTCCCCGTTGCCCTTGGGCGGGTGAATTGGGCAAAGTCGGTCCATGCTGGATCCTAAGTTCCTTCGCGAAAACATCGACCTCGTCCGCAAGGGCATCGCCCGGAAGAAATTCCAAGTCGACCTCGACGCCGTTTTGGCCGCCGATGAGGCCCGCCGTCATGCAGTGGCCGAATTCGAGGTGGCTCGTTCCGCCCAGAACGCCGCGAACAAAGAGATGGCCGCTTTGCCCAAGGGCTCGCCTGAGTTCCAGGCTAAGGTGGTCGAGATGAAGACGGCCTCCGCCAAGGTGAAGGAGCTCGAGAAGAAAGTTTCCGAAGTCGAGGAGCAGATGAAGGCCGTCGCTCTTTCCGTCCCGAATATTCCTCACGATTCTGTGCCCGAAGGACGCACCGAAGCCGACAATCAGGTCGTCGCTACCTGGGGCGACCCCGCCCAGCTGGTCTCCGCCGCCGCTAAGGCGCACTGGGATATCGCTTGGTTTAATAAGGCCATCGATTTCGAGCGCGGCGTGAAGGTCACCGGCGCAGGCTTTCCGTTCTACGTCGGCGACATGGCCCGCCTCGTTCGCGCGCTCATCCAATACTTCCTCGAGGAGGCTGGCAGCAACGGCTACACCGAAGTCCACGCCCCCTTGATGGTGAACGCCGCCAGCGCGACTGCCACCGGCCAGCTGCCGGACAAAGAAGGCCAGATGTATCATGCGCAGACGGATGATTTCTATATGATCCCGACGGCGGAGGTGCCGGTGACGAACTTCTTCCGCGATGAGATCCTCGATGAGGCCTCCTTGCCGATGAAGCGTTGCGGTTACACGCCGTGCTTCCGTCGCGAAGCTGGTAGCTGGGGTGCGCACGTGCGTGGCCTCAATCGCCTGCACCAGTTCGATAAGGTCGAACTCGTGAAATGGGTCCACCCCGACCAATCCTTTGCTGAACTCGAGCTGCTCCGCGGTGACGCCGAGCGCTTGCTGCAGAAACTGAATCTCCCTTACCGCGTGCTTTTGATCTGCGCGGGCGACATCGGTTTCTCGCACAGCAAGCAATACGACCTCGAAGTCTGGGCTGGCGGCCAGAAGCGCTGGCTCGAGGTTTCGAGCTGCTCCAACTTCACCGACTTTCAGGCCCGTCGCGCGGGGATACGCTTCCGTCCAAAGGATGGGAAGCCCGAGTTCGTCCACACCCTCAACGGCTCTGG
>Ga0102913_1000013_pt1 | contig 47369 bp, 55 predicted proteins | sample Colrivmet1560A02_FD_78197 | JGI IMG/M metagenome (GOLD analysis project Ga0102913, IMG submission 78197) | Estuarine microbial communities from the Columbia River estuary - metaG 1560A-02 | ecosystem: Environmental > Aquatic > Marine > Intertidal zone > Estuary | place: USA: Columbia River... | reverse complement strand
TTTTTTTATTCGAGAGTGTACACAAATGGTTACACAAACCCGTTAAATTAACCCAAAAGGGGTTCTTCGAAAGAAACACCTCAGAGATAATTAAATACATATAGATAAACTGGAGCTAGCTTTGTTCTTTGTTAATCTTAGTCCTTTAAAAACAAAAAGGATCATTAAAGGTTATACGGAAGTATATCCTTGAGTTGTTACTATGGTGAAAGGTTAAGTATTTGATTTTGTTGATTAATTTGATTTATAATAGAATATAAAGGTTCTCAAACAATGGTAAATAATAAGATAATACAACCTGAGACCAAAGGTCACACTTTAAGTAAACCTAGGTTTAACTTTGGTGGTAAAAGAAGTGTGGAAAGATTGAAACAACTTGATTTTGATCCTATTGGTGCTTTAGTTGAAAGCTATAATAAGATTCAAAAAGATTTAGAATTCTATGAAGCTTGGAGAGATGGTGAGATAGTTATGTTCACCGCTACAGGTAAACCTAGAAATTATAATGCAGAAGCACATTTAGCTTTGTATGATAAAATGATCAAAATAGGTGAAGCTTTATTACGTTATGGATATGGTAGAGTACCTGAGAATGTGGAAGAGAATGGTAAGACTATTATGCCTTTGGTTGTTAATTTAACAAAGAAAGGTGAATCATATAGTGTTAATGATTATCAACCAGACGATAATGAAATGTTTCATGTAATTGAAGGAGAATTTTATGGAGATTAGTAATGCTGCTGGACTATCCTCAGATCCATTATTTGAAGCTTTGATGTTATCTTCAATTGCTGGTGTATTGGCGTTTGCGGTGATCCTTTGGATCGCGTTAACTGAGGACAATGATAAGTTATGAGTATTCAACTTCATGCCGGTCAATCAGAGGTATTTGAGGATATCTTTTATAATTTTGCGTGTAGATTTGCTGTGGTGTGTTGTAGTCGTGGTTGGGGTAAATCCTACATGGCTGCCGTTGCTGCTGTATCTGCCATTGCTGAATTATTGGAACTCAGAGAGAATATACCAAATAAGACCGTTTATATCATAGCACCAACATATGACCAAGTTACGGATATTTATTTTCCTTTACTTAACTATGATTTGGGTTTAGAACAATGGACGATTAAGTCATCCAGAGATTTAGGAAGATTTGTGTTTCCAAATAATGTGGAATTAAGGCTGTTGTCGTATGAAGCCGTAGAACGTATGAGGGGTAAAGGTGCGTATTTCGTTGTATGGGATGAAGTATCTTCATGTAAGAAAGGGATATCCCCTAAAGAAGCATGGCAAGGTGTTATTCAACCGTGTATCATTACTCGATGGTCTGAGTCAAGAGCCAAGGTGTACAATGCCAGATCAGCAGGTAGAGCGTTGATCATCAGTACACCCAAAGGTTATAATTTCTTTCATGAGATGCATACTTATGAAACAAACGATAGAAACTGGAAGTCATACCATTATGACTACAGAGATTCACCTTATCTAGACGTAAACGAGATTGATCGTATCAAGCATACAATTGATCCTATAGAATTCGCTTCAGAGTATCTGGCATCGTTCACTGATTCAGGCAATAATGTGTTTTATTGTTTCGACAGAAGAAAACATGTCAGACAAGATGTTCCAGATTTCCTTAAAGGTAATCCTGGAGAGAAAGGAGAAGATGTATATGTAAATATCGACTTTAACGTTGGTATTCAAGCTTCTTCCATATTTGCAGTGAGAGGTAAACAGATGCACTTCATTGATGAAATGAAAGGACATCCTGATACAGAAGCTCTTGCGGTGGCATTGTCCACAAAATATAAAGGCCATAGAATTTATGCTTTTCCTGATCCCTCAGGTAGAGCCAGAAAGTCATCTGCTCCAGTGGGTAGAACAGACTTCAGTATATTAGAATCCTATGGCATTAAATGTTTGGCGCATCCCAAAGCTCCACCTATTGTAGATAGTGTGGCGGCCGTAAATAAAAAATTAATGACTGCAGCAGGAGACGTAGATATCTTTATACATCCTAGATGTGTTGGTGTCATACAGTCTTTGGAACGCACAAAATGGGTAGATAAGAATCCCGATACTGCCACGATTGACAAATCGGAAGGCATTGAACACTTCTCAGATGGAATAAGATATGGAGTTGAATATCTGTTTCCTATTCATGCGGGCAGCAAGCGTTCTGTTCGAGGTTTCAACTTTTAATAGGGGAATATTATGTCCAATCAAGAATATATCAATATTCTGGGTGGAATAGTATCGTTTTTTGGAGGTTGGTTATTAAAGGAAGTATGGGAGAGTCTCAAAGAGTTACGAGTAACCGATCAGACAATGCTTGCTAAAGTAAATAGTTTGGAAGTTGTAATCGTTGGGCAATATGTTAAAAAGGATGACTTGGAAAAGATTCTTAAGACGATATTGGAAAAACTCGATGGACTTGAATCCTTAGAAATTTTAATGGCTGACAAATATGCAAAGAAAGATGAGGTCAGCAAACTTGGTGAAGCTATCTTCCGACGATTCGATCGTATAGAAGAAAAGCTAGACTCAAAAGCTGACAAGGAGTAATATAATGGCTAGATCTAGTTCTAGTGCTGTTACAACCGTCTCAATCCAAAGCGATACCGCAACAGTTAATTATGATGAGTTTGTACAAGACTCCATTGTCATTGAATTGGGGTATGCAGACGAAGAGACTTTAGTTCCTTATGATTTAACTGGGTATTCATTTACTCTGGAAATCAGGGCTAACCAATCAGATTTAACACCTTTATACACTTTAAGTACAGCACAAGGCACTATTCTATTGAACCATGATATTGCCAACGGCTACAACATTAAAGCAATTGTTACAGACACAATGACAAATACAATGGGTGCCGGTATTTTCCATTATTTTATGAAATATGTGGATACTGCTGGACTTACCAACACATTGGTGATAGGAACAATTACATTAAAGGTACGTTAATATGAGTATAATTAACGTAAAGAAAGAAGGTAACAATGCTACTGTTACTTTAAAAGATAGTAGTAAAGCTGTAATAACGAAATCCGATAAATCAGTTATATTGACAGCCACAAAGCAAGGCCCAGCTGGTCCAAAAGGTGATACTGGAAGTGCTGGCCCTGGCAGTACATATTATAACCACGCGCAAACAGCAGCCAGTACAACATGGACAATAAATCATAATCTAGGCAGGATTCCAAGCATCACAGTGATAGATACAGCAGGATCTGAAATTGAAGGTGATTATGCTTATCCCAGTGTAAATACTGTTGTGTTAACATTTTCTGCAGCTACCGGTGGTACTGCTTATTTACGATAATAGGATTTTATTATGGCAAAGAAATATTTAACGAGTATCGATCTTAATAAGAACGAACTCCAAAACGCTAGGATTCAAAACTTAGCAACTGCACCCGCTTCTCCTGTAGTAGGTCAAACTTATTATGACACAGCAACCAATGCTGCTTATGTTTGGAATGGTACAGCGTGGGTATCTGCCGATGCAAGTAAGTTGAGTGGAGCAATTCCAAATGCTGCCTTAGCGACTAATCCATTGGCTAGAGCAAACCACACAGGCACTCAAACAGCTTCAACTATTTCTGATTTGGCAACAACTGTACAAGGTTATAGATTAGATCAGTTTGCAGCCCCAACTGCCGCTGTTTCCGTGAACAACCAAAAGATTACTAGTTTAGCCACACCTACAGCAGGTACAGATGCGGCCAACAAACAATACGTTGATGATAAAGTTGCTGGTTTATCTTGGAAAGACGAAGTAAGACTTGCAACCACCACAGCAGGTACTTTGGCTTCAAGCTTTGCCAATGGATCCACTATCGATGGTCAAATTCTTGTCACCGGTGATCGTATCTTAATCAAAGATCAAGCCACTCAATCAGAAAATGGTATCTATACTGTCAATGCATCAGGTGCGCCTACTCGTGCAACCGATGCTGATTCTGCAGGTGAATTGGAAGGTGCAGCTTTATTTGTTAGACAAGGTTCAACAAATGGTGGTACACGGTGGGTGTCAAGCACAACAGGTACAATCACAATAGGTACTACAGCAATTACTTTTGCGGCTTTTGGTGGTGGTTCTACTTATACTGCAGGTAATGGTTTAACATTAGCGACCAATGATTTTGCAGTAGGAGCCGGTACAGGTATTTCTGTAAGTGCTGATGCAGTTGCCATTGATACAACTGTTGTTGTTCGTAAATTCTCTTCAACAATAGGCGACGGTGTTGCTTCTTCTTATACAGTAACTCACAATTTGAATACTCAAGATGTGCATGTACAAGTGAGAGAGGTTGCCACAAATAACTTGATCGAATGTGATGTACAAGCAAATGCTGTAAACACTGTAGTCATTGGCTTTGCAGCTTTAATTGCAACCAATTCGTATCGCGTAACCGTATTTGGATAAAATATGAAAGGATTATCTTATAAATCAGTAGTATCTGTAGGAGCATTACCCACAGCATCAACTGCTCTAGCTGGTGTATTGGTATTACTGTCTACGGATAATAAACCTTACTGGTGTGATGGTACTTCTTGGGTAGATCTTACTTTGACAGGTAGCGGTGGTGGAGGTTCTGCCACTGCTGCTTATACCAGAAGCACTTTCACACCAACTGCAGGACAAACAACATTTTCAGCAACTTACACAGTAGGTTTCTTAGAAGTGTTGGTGAACGGAGCTTTATTGGCTCCTGCTGATGTGACAGCAACAAACGGCACTACATTCACAATATCCGCAGTAACAACAACAGATATAGTTGAATGTATAGCTTACAATGTTGCAACAATAAACATAACTGATGCAGGTTCTTTGGCTACAGGTACAGTTCCTACAGCTAGACTTGGCTCAGGTACAGCAAACAATACTACTTATCTTCGTGGAGATCAGACTTGGGCTACTTTGACTCAAACAAGTCCAGGCGGTACTTCAGGCAATCTTCAGTATAATGATGGGATAGGTGGTTTTGCAGGAGCTACTTATGTAGATATTAGCCAAGGTAATTTAAGGTTAAGTGATATACCCGCTATACCAACAGCACCAGCAGCAAATACTTTACTTCTTTTTGCAGAAAATCATGCAGGTAAGATGTTACCGTCTGCCATGGGCCCGAGTGGTGTAGACTTCAATTTACAAGCGTCTCTTTATGGAAATTCTACTTACATGTGGTTGGCCGGTACAGGTACTACATTGGCAATAAACTGGGGTACTTCATTTACAGCAATAAATAATGCTGGCGCACAGGCACATCCAACAAAGGCTTCCACTTCTGCAATAACAAGTATGAATAGGGCTACATTTTCCACAACAGCAACAAATAATACAGCCAGCGGTATTGTATCAGCAGCCTCTGTAGCTTGGTTAGGAAATGCTGCTGGATTAGGTGGATTCTTTTTCTTTTCAAGATTTGGATTGGAGTCTGGAACAGGTACATTCAGAGCTATGGTGGGTTTGAGCGCAAATACTGCAACTTTGGCAGCTGAACCTTCTACACTGGTAAATACAATTGCAATAGGTAAAGATTCTGCCGATACAAACTGGTTCATCATAACCAGAAGTGCTACTACTGTGACCAAGTATGATACAGGTATTGTCGTAACTGCAGGTAATATTTTAGATTTTTATATGCACTCTGCGCCAAACTCTCAAAGCGTATCTTTTCATATTAAAAATGCAATCACTGGAGCAACATTATTTACTTTAAACAATGTTACAACTAATTTACCTGCAAATACTGTGTTCTTAAATATGCAAACATTGCTTCAAACTACTTCGGCAAGTATTAAAACATTTGCATTAAATCGCATGTATTGTGAAACGGACTTATAATTATGGCATTACTTAAAGAATATTTAATACAGGATGCCACCAATAATATGTGGTATACCGAAAATCACGAAATACCTATCGGTGATAGATGGAGTACGAATATTTTAAGTGCATATAGATTCGCCACAATTGCTGATGCAGAATCAGAATTGGATTTAGAATATCATATTTATCTATATAGAATTGTAGAAGTAATAAGTAAGGTGATTATATGACTCAATCAAGAAATTTAGCTAAGTTTGCATCTTTCATAGATGATACTGGGGCAGCAAGAAATACGCCTAGAGTTGCTTCAATTGCAAGTTCAGCCACAATAACACCTACCATTGATATAGATGACCAATATAGTGTAACTGCTTTAGCTGCTGCTGCAACCATTGCAGCACCCACAGGTACCCCATTAGAAGGCCAAAAGCTTACCATTAGAATCAAAGATAATGGAACAGCAAGAGCTTTAACTTGGAATGCTATTTATAGAATAATTGGTGTAACATTACCAACCACAACTGTTGCGAATAAACTAATGTATATAGGTTGTATCTATAATTCTACAGATACTAAATGGGATGTAGTTTCAGTAGCTCAGGAGGCTTAATATGCCTGTAATATTTTTAACTACTCCAGGAGCTTTAGCTAATTGGACTGTTCCAAGTGATTGGACAAACAACAATAACTCAATAGAGATTATTGGTACCGGTGGCCCTGGAACACCTTTGTCAGGTACAGCGGCTGGTGGTGGAGCAGCTTACGCTAAAAACATAAATGTACAATTAACTCCAAATTCTACTGTGCAGTATATGATAACAGATCCTTCATCTGTTGCTGATGCTGCATACATAGGGTCAGCATTGTTTACAGCATCAATATCAGGAACTACAATGACTGTAACTTCAGTCAATAGTGGAGTTATTGATGTCGGTTTATGCTTAACAACTCAAGGCAGTACCACTTATAATACCAGAGTGATTGCAAGAGGAACTGGAACAGGCGGTTTAGGTACTTATACAATAGATACTACGCAAACATCTGCAAGTGCTTTGAGAACTGGTTATTTTTGTAGAGCTGATGATGGAAAAGTTCCTGCAAATGGTACTACTGGTGGACTTGGAGGTGCAATCACTAATTCATTAGGTACGTTACGTTATGCCGGAGGTGCAGGTGCTTCAGGAGGCGGTGGCGGTGGCGCTGCTGGTCCAAGAGGCGCTGGAGGAAATGGCAGTGGTGGTACAGGAGGTACAGGTGATGGGGGTTTTGTTCTAGGCAGTACTGGTGAAGTAGATGGTTTGGCTGGAGACTACTGGACATCAACTGTATCCCCGTTTTTTACAGCAGGTTCAGGCTCTGGTGGTGGAGGGGCAGGTGCTTCAGGTGGTGCAGGATTTGGTGGTATGTATGGTGGAGGTGGAGGTGCTGGTACTATCGTATCACACAACGGAGGCCAAGGTATTATTGTAATTAGTTATAATTTATCTGCAGCACCGACCAATAAAAGCAACTCATTCTTTATGTTTTAGAGGAATTTATGATCATTGACTTTGAAAAGTCTATAGGAAACGCTATCTACAAAGGTACATTAGACTTACCAGATGGTATCGTGTTTTCTGAGGCTGAAATAGAAAGTATGAAACAACAACAATTTGAAAGTTGGCTAAAAGGTATGGGTTATAGTCAACCAATATATTTACCAGAGGCTTAATGTGCAATTGTCAGAACATTTTACTTTAGAAGAATTGATCGAAAGTGATGAAGCAACTCGAAAGGGTATCTCCAATATTCCTGATATCCCAACCAGAGTTAACTTACAACGACTGGCAATGAAGCTGGAAGAAGTTAGAGCATTATTCAATGCACCTATATCTGTGTCTTCTGGGTTTAGATCAAACGATTTAAACAAGTTGGTCGGTGGTCAGTTGAACAGTCAGCACGTTTATGGCTGTGCCGCAGACTTCAGAATAAAAGGATTCCCAATTGCAGATGTCATGAGAACAATTGTAGAATCAGACATTAAATACGATCAGTTGATCATGGAATATGATAGATGGATTCACATATCAGTTCCTGTTTACTCTCAATCGCATCCAAGGATGCAAAAATTAATTATTGATAATAAAGGAAAAAGAAATTATGGCTAAAATTGAAGCGCCTACTTTGGATCAAACTCCAGTATTAGAACCTGAAATGGAATTACCATTTGTTGAAGAGACTTTGGCGCCTGTTGAAGAAGCTTTAGTTGCAAACATTGAATTCTTTGAAGCTGAAGAATATTACAATATTGTGCCTTCAGACTGGGATATCAAAAGATTGGATGCAGATAATATTGAAGCAGTCAATTTACAAAACGAAAAGTTTGTTGGATCTCGTAAAAGATTCAGTGAAATCTTGAGAGGCTAATATGGCAATTGACTTGAGTGGTTGTCCTGCTGCAATTAAAGATGTTAAAATAAACATCAAGAATCATTTAGAAGCAATAGAGTATAAAGGTTTAGGCCCAGCTGACCCTACTCAGTCAAACGAAGACTTTTGGTTGGAAAAATCAAGAAAATTCGGAGTAATGCCAGGAGACGCCAGAGGCCGGTTATGTGCCAACTGTAGATATTATGTAAATACATCTTTTATCAAAGATTGCATAATGAATACAGAAACACGAAACGCTAAAGCGTCTTCATTACCTTTAAAACCCAAATGGGCAGATATTGAAAGTTTTCCAACAGCATATTGTACATTATTAGACATTACATGTTCTCCAATAAGAACTTGCGATTTCCAATTGATGGGTGGTCCAATTGATGATGAAAAGTTTGAATTGCCACAATACAAGAACATGCTAAAAGAAGATATGATGGAGGACTAATGGCAGTTGTAAATGCAGCACAAGCTGCTGTTAAAACAGTGGCAGACCCAAATGCAGCTTATGAATCCTTAAAGGATCTTTGGGAAAGATGTAGAGCCGTATGCAGCGGTGAACAATATGTAAAAGACTATGATGATATGTTGGATGTATTTACATTCAGCAATATGTTAATCCCATTCTCACCTTCAATGACTCCGGATCAGTATCGTTTTTATAAAGCTGAAGCTGAGTTACCAGGAGTCACTGCACAATTTGCAAAAATGATTGTCGGTGGTTTATTGAGAAAAAGACCTTTATTGGAATTGCCAGACTCAATACCTGAAGAAGCTTATGACTGGATAATGAATGAGTTTGGCAGAGACGACTCACCGATAACAGCATTTTTAGATTCTGCATTATGGGAAGAAGTTCAAACCTCTAGAGCATGGGTATTTGTTGACTATCCTAAAATTAACAATCCAGACCAATACTCAAAAGATGAATTGAAGAGTTTTAAACCTTACCCTATATTGCAAAAAGCTGAATCGATTATCAATTGGAGAGTAACTTCTGATGCTTTTGGTAAATCTATTTTGGATAGAGTTATCGTAAGAGGCTTCAAAGAAGAATATAATGAATCTGAGTTTCATCCTACATACGTGGATACCGTTTGGGTACACGAACTTGTGGACGGTAAGTATCAGATCAGAATGTTCCAAAAGAATGCATCAACAGTGAATGTTCCTACGGTAAGTGGAGCAATCCAAAATGCAGACATCAAAACCAATCGTGTTCAATTTGACTTAAAAGAAACTTACAGCAATATATTGGCAAACGGTGAGCCATTAAAGATTATTCCTGCTTGGCCTTTAAATGGCTCAATTGATTTGGTTGAACCTATGTTGTCTCCAATCATTGATAAAGAGATCAATCTGTATAATAAAGTAAGTCGCAGAAACCATTTATTGTATGGTGCAGCAACCTACACACCGATCATTATTTCTGATATGGTTGATGAAGAGTTTGACAATATCGTAAACAGTGGTTTGGGCAGTTGGATACGTTTGAGACAAGGTGATGATGCCAAAGTTTTGGAAACTCCAACAGCAGCTCTTCAAGATATGGATCGGGCAATTGTCCAAAGTATAGAAGAAATGGCTAAGTTGGGCATAAGAATGTTAAGCCCTGAGACTGAACAATCAGGGGTGGCTTTGGAAATACGCAATGCAGCTCAAACAGCTCAATTGGGTACTTTAAATAATAAAGTAAGTAATACTATGGCGCAAGTAATTATCTTTATGATCAATTGGCGCTATGATTTACAATTGACAACTAAGGATATTGAATTTTCATTGTCTACAGATTTCAACCCTGTTCCTATTGGCGCAGATTGGTTGAGATTGGCAACTGAATGGTATCAACAAGGTTTAATTCCAAGATCAATTTGGTTGATATTACTCAAACACAATGATTTAATTCCTCCTGATTATAATGATGAAGAGGCTAAGCAAGAAATCAATGATGATGAAATGTTAATGCCAAAAGCGAATGAACAATCAGCCAATCAAATAGGAGCAGAAAATGCCGCTTAAAAAAGGATTCTCTAAAAAGACAATCTCAGAAAATATAAGTATGGGTATGAAAGAAGGTAAGCCTCAGAAGCAAGCCATCGCCATTGCTTTGAGTGAAGCTGAAAGAGCTAAAAAGAAAAGGAAAAAGAAATGATACGTATTTGGTTTCCGCCAATAAACTTGTATTCTTATCCCAAAAAAGAAACTAAACCAAAACAGAAAAAGTGATACTATGGCTACTAATGCTAATACACAAATATACGATAAAACAGTAAATAGAGCAGCCATGATTCGGCTGTATGAAAAACGTGTTAATGGTAAGGTGGAATTAGTGATTAATGGCCATACCATAAGACTTGACAAGTTAATAAAAGAAGCTAAGCTATCTCCAAAAGGTTTTGAAGCACTGCAAGAAGCAATTGATAAAGAACTTTTAAGAACTTATAAAGAAACTTTCAATATAAGTAAAAGATCTTTACTTGATCTTGCAGTGGATCAACTTTCTTTTGCATATCAAAACGTAGAAACAGCAATGGGTTCTATTTGGAAAACAGAAAGACCTCAAAGACGTGTTGCTGAAGAGATTGTTTTGGAAAGACCTTTGATTGAAAATAAGAATTTAGCAGCTGGCTGGTCAGGCGTTAGTTTCAGTGAAAAGAAACGACTTGAAGCACTAATACGAAAAGGTATAGCGGAGGGTAACACTGTAGATGAAATCGCCTTAGCAGTCAGAAAAGGTAATATTCATAATATTACCATGATGCAATCAAAAGCTTTGGTTGTCACTGCAATTACAAGTGTACATGCTCAAGCTGACCATGAAATCTACGAAGCCAATAAAAAGGCCATAACAGGATGGCAATATGTGGCAGTTCTGGACACGAGGACGACACCTCTGTGTGCGCATCGTGATGGGCATATCTACCCTATTGGGGATAAAATCCATCTGCCTCCTGCTCACTACAATTGCCGTTCTACAACAATTCCTGTGTTTAAATCTTGGGAAGACATAGCCAAACTCGAAGGTGTAGCTCAAGTCAGACGCAGAAATATTGAAAAACTTTCAAAAGAGCAAATAGCTTTTTATGATGGACAAACCCCATTAAAAGAAAGTTACAATGATTGGCTATTGAGACAACCTAGAGAAATACAGTATACTCATTTAGGTGATTATCAGAAAGTTGATTTATTGAACACTGGTAAGGTATCAATTGATAAATTTACGAATGATGCAGGAAAAGAGCTTGGCATTCGAGAATTGAGAGCCGCCACAGACTCTACTTATGAAGTGTCAGGCGATACAATTAAGTTTGCAAATGCCAAAAAGAAATTAGATGCTATGCAACTTGGCGCTTCAAATCCAGATGATCTGATTGATAGCCCGAAATTGAGAAAAACTTTGTTGGATTATTACATACTTCAAACAAAAGAATTGGAAGGCACATTATCATACACTAATTATAGAGGCACTCTATTACACAATAAGAAAGCTACTAGAAATAGAGTATTAAATTCACCTCCAAAGGAAGAACAATTAAAATTTAATCCGTCAACAGGCAGATACGAAGATGTAAGGTTATATCAACCAAGTCCTACTGTATTGGCGAATAACTTGAAATTGGTGGACGAAAGTAAGGTTCTTCTGGATAGGGATAAAGTTTTTATCCGTAAATTTGTGGAAGATCTTTCGGATACTATGAGTGTAAATGAAAGAGCTGTAGTTACCGACAATTTGAGAATTATTTTTGGCAGATATCGCAGTAACAAAGAAATTTGGGCAAATTTTAAAGCTGTTGTTCAATCTCAAATTAAATTTGATGTTATGAATGTGTCTGATTCAATAGAAACCCAATTGCGTAAAGATACTGATTTGATGAAACGTTTACTACAAGACAACTATATTGATCCAGTTCTTGGAGTTACTCAATTAAATGATTTACATGATAACTTCATAAGTAATATTATGGCGAGAAATAAGTGGGAAGATAAAACTGCTCCAACTATTGCTAAAGAATTGAGATCTTTCTTGGATCCACAGATTCCACTTAAAATTAGAAGTAGATTGTCTGAAGATGATCTAAATCAATTTTATTTGAGATTTGCACACAGATTAAGTATGGCGGATAGTCCAGATAGAGATCAATTTGCTGTTATGCTTGGAAGAGACCTTTATAATATGGCCAATTTAAATGGATGGCGTAAGCAATGGTTCGAATTGGGGATGAAAATACTTGAAAGTAAGAAGGTTGATAAATTCTTCCAAGTAGAAACTTTTGGTGTTCAAAAGCGTAGGATGAAAAGTCGTTTGAGTGGCGCTTACTTCGGCCCCTATTACGATACACTTGCTTACAATATAAGAGTTACAGATCCGCGCATCCAAGAGTATGCCAGATTAAACCGCAAGGTTGAACTTGGACTTCGTGTTAGCGTGACACAAGACAGCAATAGATTATTGTTTAGAGAAGGCTATAAAACTTATTGGATAGATAGAGGAATATTGGGTTTAGAAGATACACGAATACCAATTACATCTACTTCAAGTTTTAGTGAATTCCCTGAAGAATTTCTAGATAATAAAATGATAGATGCTTTAACATGGGCATCTAAGACGAAATATAAAGTTGATGAAGACTTTTATGACTTTGTTGATAAACTATTATACTTTAAGGATGATAGAGGTAAGGCTCAATTTTATGATGAAAGAAATGAATATAGAAAATACATAGCGTCCAGAGGAGACTCTTATGAGCGTTTCAAAGCTATGCAATGGCTTCGCAGCAGTGGGAAATCTTTTAGTAATCATCCTTTTATTGACCATAGGGCTCGTGTCTATGATAGGGGGCTTATTGGTCCTCAGTCTGGAGAAACTTTCAGACCTTTTCTTAACACAGCTGAATCAAAGAATTTTAGCCCTGAAGAATTTGAAGATTTTCAAGATCAAATAGGAGCATTTTTAGGTGGTTTAAATGACACATTTGAAGGTAGATTTAACTCATTATCAATTACAGGCAGACAAAAAGTTGCAGATAAGTGGAGACCTGAGTTAGTTCGTATTGGAAATCTTATGTTGAGTAAGAAGCCTAATGATATCAGAGCAATACTTGAATCAAATACAGTGTCTTTAGTTGATGGCGAAGAGTTAGGAAAATTCTTTAGATTTGCAATTGAAACTGCAAAAATAGATAATTACCTAGGTGGCAATTACAGTAAGTCTTCTTTAGAAAAATTGAGAGATTATAAAATATCACTTGCATTGGAACAAGATGCTTCGTCATCAGGAGCTCAAATTATTGCACTCACAACACGCAATAAGCAGTTAGCTGAATTATCGAATGTGGTTCCAACAACTCAAAAACGTAGATTATATGACGAAATTGCAGCAGCTACTTTCAATGACCCTCGTTTTAAAGTGATCAATGAAAAACTTGGATTAACTGAGAAAGATCTTAGAAAAGCTGCCAAAGCTCAAAATATGGTAACATTCTATGGTGCTGGCGAAAGAACAGGCATCTTAAATGTAGAAGGTAAGCTATCTAAGGTATTGGGTAAAGACAAAGCCACATTAGTTGTTAAAGCTTCAGACAGAGAGACTGTACTTAACGAAATATCTGCAAGAATAGCTAGATATGAAAGATTTGACCCTGTGACTGCAGATGAGCTTAGAGTACTTAGAGAAAATGTAAAAGATATCTTCAATAAAGGTATTGATCCTGGTGATGAGATATTAGAGCAACTATATTTCTTAGATCCAAAAACAAAAGATCTTGTTGAGAAGCTTTCTTTAAATTATGATAGAGTTGTAACTCCAAACGATTTTAAAGATGTTGCAAAAATAATGAGTGAGCATCTAAGAGAGCAAGTTCCAATTTTAAAAGACTTCACAAGATTCTTTGGAAGATTGGCCGAAGACTATCTTAAGAATGCTAAACCATCTGAATCTTCATTTGATTGGAAAACAGTAACTAAAGCGAGATTGGTTGGTGTAGAAAAGAAAGGTTTTGTATTGCCAGATTTAATCAGCAGAATTGTTGGTGTAAAGGCTGGCGAACCACTAAGTGAAAAGCTGATAAAGCGACTTAGTTTTTATAAACCTGACAGTAATTTGCATGACATCCTTTATGGAGTAAAATCTCCAGAAGCTAGAAGGATTGGCGGTAAGTTTTTTAAATTATCTTTTATAAGACCATCATTACCAACCCCTGGGGCTCTCGTTAAAGGTGAATTGCTTACTGAGCAAAAAGTTTTGGAAGTGGAGTTATTGAATGCAAACAAATTGCCTAAAGCTTGGACAAATGTTCCTTGGGTTAATTTTGATGGAAAAGTAATAGAACAAAACTTCACTCAACAATTTGAGGAAAGGTTATTCTATAAAAATAAAGATGGTGAATGGACCAGTAATATTTTACAAGTACCTCAAAAGACTGAATTAACTTGGTGGGAAGAGTTACTGAACAAAGATGGTAAAATTAATGATATTGCAGATGCAACACGAGCAAGAACTGCTTTTGCCGTTAATGGAAACCATTCCAACGACGCTGTAATTGTCAAAAACTTTCATTTGTGGGGAAAAGATAATAATATACCGACTTCAACAATTCATGACGCATTTTTTACAAATGCCGCTGATATGCTAAACGCAAGAAATGCATTACGTAAAATTTATGCTAAAATGTTGGACAGAAATATAATCATTTCTACCTTAAACGAAATGCGTGACAGAGGGCTACCGCAAGAGCTTTATGATCAATATTTGGAAGAAGCTATTCAAATAGGATTAGTTCCTATTGCGGGTAAATCTGTTGTTGGTGGAAAAGTTTTAAAAGAATCTGATATATTAAATAAAGACGATATTTTAAAAGAAATTCCTAAAGGGTTTAAAAATGATTATGGATGGTACGGAGTTGGTTAACAAAGCCCGTTAAATTAACCCGTATAATAGTAGTGTAAGAGATTACAACATTATACTAATTAATTCCAATATAAAGATTGTATCTTTAAATTACAAAATAATGAGTTGTACTCAAGGTAATAAAAATGACAACAAATACTGATGAACAAAACAATATTTCTGACGATGAATCAAAAAACACAACAAGCAGTGCTACCGTTGATAGTGAAATCGTAGAAAAAATTGTTAAAGAACGACTAGAAGAAAGTTTGAAAGACATTAAATCTAAACTAGATAAAGCCTATGGCACTAGAGACGAAACTCTTAAAAAGCTTGCTGAATACGAACAAAAAGAAAAAGAAGCTGAATTAAAACGGTTACAAGACGAAGGTAAACACAAAGAAGCTTATGAACTGCAATTGGCAGAAGAAAAAGCTAAAAGAGAAGCATTGGAGAAACGGAACATCGAACTTACCAGAGATCTGGAAGTACGTACCGAGCTATCAAAGTATACATTTCGAAGCGACAAAGCTATTGAAATGGCTCGTAAAGAAGTTGTTGACCAACTTGTACAAGATGATAAGGGTTTGTGGGTTCATAAATCTGGAATCTCAATTTCTGATTTCGTGAAAGTTTTCTCTGAAAACGACGATAATTCCTTTTTGTTCAAAGCAAAAACATCTAGTGGTTCAGGTAGTTCTGAAAGTTCAACAAGTACTTCTTCAACACCTAAGTCATTATTCGAAATGTCTCAGGAAGAAGTGTTAAAATTAGCTCAAGAAGGTAAATTAAGAAAATCTTAATTCTCTTGTTTTATTTATTAAATTTCAAGGACTATTTAAATGACAGTTCGCACTAACGTATCAGGCGCATCTAACTTTGTATTGCAAGAAACCATTTCTGCATACTCAGATGAAGCCTACACTACCGCAAGAAAATTGGTTGGCACAGGCATTGTAAGCTCAAACCCAAACATTGATCCAAACACCGAAACATTCGTAGGTCAAGTAAGATGGTTCAAACCTCTTAACCCAGTAATTAACGTTGCTTCTTTAACAACTGCAACCGATGGTTCTAAAACCAGTTATTCAAGCGATTACTTAACATATGTTAAATCAGTACGTACTCATGGTGCGTCTAAAGTTAACATGCAACAAATCGTTACCCAACAAGACGGTTTGGCCAAAATTAGCCGTGATTTTGCTGAAACTCGTGCGCAAGACGAACACAATGCTTTGATGGCTATCTTAAAAGGTGTTGCCATTTCTGAAGCATTGAATGGTTGCGCCGCTGCTTCTGGTAGCACTGGTCTAGGTGGTCAAACATTCTCAAATGACCCTTCAGATAAAGCTTATGGTTTCTATGTTGATTTAGGTGCAAATGCCCCTGTAATCGCTGCAACCGCTGCTGTTCAAGGTTCAGCTCGTGCTGAAGGTTTCTTACAAGCTTTCGGTAAAGCATTTAAAGATCGTGAGCCAGAGTGGGCATATTTGATTACTTCTCCAGAGGTAATGTCATCTTTCCGTTCAGCTAACTTGATCAACAACGTTGTATTGTCCGAAGGTAACGTTCAATTTGAAACTATCTTCAACGGTAAATTCCGTTTGATCCAAACTCGTGCTTCACAAAGCTTAAGTTCTGCTGAATTGACAAAATTGAACACTGGCGCAGGTGTTGATATTGTTGGTACTAAAACCAGCTTTATTGTATTACCAGGCGCAATTGCTATGCAACCTTTGACTGTTCCTGAGTCAGTTGAAATCTTCCGTAATGCCAACACCTATAACGGCGGTGGTTCTACCGACATCTGGTATCGTTGGGGTTATGTATTGGCTCCTGCCGGTTACAACTGGGCTGGTTCTGCTGATAAATTCCCTTCAGATGCTGAGTATGCTTATGCAGTAGAAGGCGGTACACCAAAAGAATTGACAACTGTTGTTTCTGCAAGTTTAGCTTCTACTACTGGTTCTTGGATCCGTAAATCTGCTTCTGCTTTGTCTCTGGGTATTCTACCAGTATTCCACTCTTAATAAGGAATACTTATGGCACTCAGTAAAGGTACAAATTCGTATGTTACAGTTGCTGAATGTAATTCTTATTTTGACAATAGGCTAGATGCTAGTGGTTGGGCTAGTGCTGATAATTCAATGAAGGTAAATGCCCTAGTTACAGCCACTATGTTATTAGATAACATGCGTTGGGTAGGTGTTGCCATAAGTGAAACACAAGCACTAGCTTTCCCTAGAGTTGGTTCTTACTTCGATCCTAGACTTGGAACTTCAGTTGCTTTATCTGGAGTTCCTTCTAGGATTGAAAAAGCAACATTCGAGTTGGCAAACCATTTATTGACTAATGAGGGTTTGCTTGATGATACAGGTAGTGTAATAGATTTGGAAGTCGGTTCAATTAAACTCTCTCGTGTAAGAAAGCCCAGCTTATTGCCGAATGTGGTTAAGCAATATATCAACCCTTTATTGGTAAATTCCGGTAATGGATGGTGGAGAGCTAACTAATGAGCTATAAAGGACTGATAAATTCAAATTTAAACTTAGCTTTAAAATTGTTAAAAGATCTTGCTGAAGAAGTGGACTTTGTTAAGAAAACTTCTTCAGATTTCAATTTTGGAACCGGCTTGGCAACAAGTACTTCTGAAACAATAACAAATAAAATTATTGTGGTTAAAAAGAAAACAGGTTCTAAAGATAGAAACGTCAAAACAATGGAAATTTTAACTAATACTGAAGCTATTGGTTCACTATCTCTATTTGATTCTATTGTATACAACAATGAGACTTGGAAGATAACTGAAAGCATACTGGACGATGGTTATATATCGTTGTTCAATGTTGTGAGGGAAACTTCAAATGGGTAAATTTACAGACTTACAAAACTCTGTATTTTCTGTGTTTGATAGACAGACATGGAAAAATGAAAATATAAAAACAGTTCCTATGAATTTCACCGCAAGTACTATTGACGGTGAGTTCATTAGACTCTCTGTAATTCCGAGCAGTACAGGTTTAAATACTGCGTCTGTATCAGGTATTTTGATTATAGACATATTTACATCTGCAGGTATTGGTCCTCAACGATCTAACTTTATAGCAGATAAATTGGATGCTTATTTAGTGGGTAAATCCTTAGAAGTACGAACAGGAGTTATAACTCAATTTTCGTTAAGTTCTTTGGATTTTGTTGGAATAGACACTGACAATAAATCTCTATTTAGAGCAAAATATACAATACCTTTTAATTTTTTCGGAGTCGATTAAATGGCACACATTTCTTCAATCGGTGCAGGTTTATACACCGATCTGGCTGTGGGAGTCAAGACTGGAGACGGTACTTGGACTTCAGCCGAACTTGCAGCTTTCAATAGCTCTGCAACATGGTTAAATATTACCACAGGCCCTTTTTGTGGTTCTGAAGTAGCCGCAAATGGCACTGTAGCCGCAGCAGTTGGTCAATTCGTACGTATTCAAAACGTTCGTGAATTTCCTTCAATTGGTACTCCAGCCAATATTGTTCAAGTTGCTCAATATGGTTCTAAAACTTCTCGTCAAGTTCAAGGCCAAGCTGATGCGCCTACAATCGAAATTACATTGAACTATGTACCAAATGACTGGTCATCTACAAGTGTATTGGGTAAGAAAGTTGCCGATGGCAATCAATACCCGATTCGTTTTGCGCTTTTAAATGCACAACCTACAGCTTACGGCTCATTGGTTGCAGGCTTAGGCACAAAAGAAAATAGCCAATGGTTCTGGGTAGGTAAATTGGAATCTTTATTGATCAATCCACAATTGACTGATGCCAACACAGCCACTTTAACCATTTCTGTACAATCAGACTTTTATGGTTCTTACACAATTTAAGGGGTAATTTATGGCTCATATCTCTTCAATTGGTGCTGGACTGTTTACTGATTTGGCTGTTGCATTTCCGTTGACAGACTATACTTTTTCAAGTGCAGGTATTGATACCGCAGCTGAATGGCAAGCATTGTTCTTAGATGAAATCACAACAAGTGGCACCAAGGCTGCAAATACTTATGTACGTGTACAAAATGTTAGAGAGTTTCCTTCAATCGGCACTCCTGCAAATATCGTACAAGTAGCCCAGTATGGCTCTAAAACTTCTCGTCAAGTTCAAGGCCAAGCTGATGCGCCTACAATCGAATTGACACTCAACTATGTACCTAGCGATTGGGCTTCTGGTACATTGTTAGGTGCTTCTGTCGGTAATGGTGTTCAATATGGTTTTAGATTTGCATTGTTAAATTCTCAACCTGTAAATTATAGTTCAGGTATTGCTATTACTCCTACAGCTTCTACAGCTACAAGTGTAACTTCTGTTGCGCAAGCAGCTTCTGTTGAAGTAGGCCAAGTTTTAGTCAATACTGCAACTCCTACCACTAAATATGGTAGAGTAACTACAATCAACACAGGTACTGGTGTAATTACTTTTGATGCAACTGGCTTTACAGGTGGTACTCCTCCTGCAACAGGTGCTGGTGTAATTACTTCTGTAGGTATTGGCGAAGTATCCAACAGTTTATGGTATTGGTACGGTAAAGTTGAATCTTTATTGATCAATCCTCAATTGACAGATGCAAACACTGCCACCTTGACAATTTCAGTTCAATCTGATTTCTACGGTGCTTATACTGTATAATTAATAACGGGTGGTGTAACAGCCACCCAACTTTTACAATGAGGCTTATTATGTCTTTATCAATCATAAAATGTAATTGCACAGATACACCAAGTGCCAATTATCAAGATAAAAAATATGGCAAAAATATGAGAGTATGTAACCATAACCAAAAGAAACACGCTAAATGCACAGTCTGCGGTACATTACATAAGCTTTCATAATATTTAGGTATTATATGGAAGATATCAATCAAAAACCGTTTAGTGCCAGTTATGTGTTACGCGTAACGGCTAAGCATATGAGAAAGTCAATCGACATCAGTATCCGCAAAACATTTGCAAGAGTTGCTGAGTTTGATGGCAATAGAGAAAAATCAGAGGAAGTGTTCAAAACACTTTCAGTTTTACATACAATGAGGAAACAGTTGGATGACTTCCAAGCTCAACATTCCGAAGATTTCAAAGGACAATAAAATGGCAGAAGGTATCAAAAGCTTAGTTGGTCGTAAAATGACCAAATCGGTTAAATTCATGGGTGAAGATATTAAGATTTCTAAACTTAGTGTTTCAGAAGTTTTGGAAATCCAAGAGAAAGCTAAAGGCATTGAAGGTAATGAAGAAGCCAGTTTTGATGTTTTACGCACAGTAATTCGTTCTGCCGTAGATGGTGGAGAAGATCTTTCTGATCAAGATTTTGATACATTTCCTATGGACGAGTTGACAAAACTTTCCAATGAAATTATGAAATTTTCCGGCATAGGCCAAGAGGCGGGAAAGTAGAATTGGATGATGAAATGTTATCTATTTATGAAATAGCATTTCATCTTAAAATTCCAATTTATAAATTATTGAAAGAAATGCCTTACGATGAGCTGTTGGGTTGGTTCCATTACTTTGAAAGAAGACCTGTAGACTGGCGTAGTGATGATCGTACATTTAAAGTATTACAAACTCAAGGTGTAAAAGAAAAACCTTGGACTATATTTGGATCATTAGATGCCATATACAATAATAAGAAAACTGTTCAAAATGAAGACGGTAAAATCTCATTGCAAAATCTAAAAAGTTCAGGAATATTTAGCAAGATGATGACAGCGGTAGGAGGCGATAAGTTAAACCTATGATCAAGATCAAACTTGTCGATGTAAAGAAAGCATTTCAAGATTTAAAACTTCAAGTTGACTCTGAAGTTGAAAAACAAAGTTCTGTAATAAACAAAAAATTACTTGCAGAATTAAAAGAAGAAACACCTGTTGATACAGGTAACGCTAGAGATTCGTGGGAAATACGTAAAATCAATAGCGTAACAGAAATAAGAAATACTACAGATTATATACAATATTTAAATCAAGGCTCATCTAAACAGGCTCCACGTTACTTTGTGGAGAGGACTGCATTGAAATATGGAAGCCCTATTGGAACTATAGTTGAAGTTCAAATAATCAATGATGCCTGAAGCTTTTTGCTTTAGGCTTTTTTTCAAGGTGTGAATATGGCGATTGTATTACGTACAGTTTCAGATTCAAAAGCTGCTAGAGCCGACTTAGCAAAGTTAGAAGCCTCTGTAAATGATATAAATAATTCAGTACAATCTGTAAAAAACTCCTTTATAGACACTTCTAAGGCCATAGCAATAGCTTTTGGAACAGTGGCAGTTACAAAATTCTTAACAAAACAAATAGATGAATTTACCAATTTAGAAAATAGAATTAAAGTAGCCACAAAATCACAAGATGAATTTACAAGTTCTCTTTCAAGAGTTAAAGCTATTGCAATATCTACAAGAGCCGATTTAGGCTCAGTAGCTTCATTGTATTCTAGATTAAGCATATCAGCTGATCAAATAGGGGCTTCTCAATCCGAAATATTAAGAACAACAGAACTTGTTTCTAAGTCTTTAAAAATAACAGGAGCTACTGCCCAAGAGACAGCAAGTACCTTACAGCAATTTGGACAAGCTATGGGCTCAGGCACATTAGCAGGTGATGAGTTTAAATCCATCACAGAAAATGCGACTGTATTGGCTAAAGTATTGGCAAATAAGTTTGCTAAGGGTAGTATAGAAAACTTGAGAGAAATGGCTAAAGAGGGTTTATTGATACCTAATCAAGTCATGAAAGCGATCATAGAAAGTGGAATGGAAATTGATCGCATGTTTTCTCAAATGAAAGTCACTTTTGAAGGAGCCTTTGATAATTTATGGCTATCTCTCAAAATGCTATTAAATTCCACAATAAATTACTTTTTATCATCTACGGGTGATATTGCAGATGCTATAAACAATTTAGCAAAATATATTGCAAATTTTGCAGAGTATTTTGACTACAATATGCTAGCCATAAAAACCAGTGTTTTAAATGCAATGATGGATAGCATTACTTCAATCAAAGCTTTTGTAAAATATGCTGCAGAAGCACTAGGCTTGGTTGAAGAGCTGACCTTTCTGGCTTCGCTGTCACTTGGTGATATTTTAAAAAATATATTAGACATTGTGTCTATGGGCGCAAAAGGCGCTTTATCAGAGTTTAAGGCATTTTATGAGAAAATGTCAGAAAGACTGTCTAATGTAGCATTCATAGATAATTTAAAAAGTGGTTTTTCTAAATTAAAAGTATTTGTACAAGACTTTTTTCAAAGTATAAAAATTAAAGTCACTTCAATTGATGTAGAAAAGATATTTCCAAATTTAAAACCAGTACTTAGTTTTGTTGAAAAATGGGCTAAGAAAGTAGAGGGTTGGTTTTTCTGGATTTATGATAGAGTAATTGGACATTCGTGGGTTCCAGATCTTGTGGACGGAGTTATCAAATGGTTCGGAAAATTACTAGGAACACCTTTAGACTATATTAATGAATTTTCTAAGAAAGTAAATCAAAAGTTTGAAAGCATATTTTCAGCATTCAACAGTAAAGTATTTACAGCTTCTTTGGCATTAAGTTTAACATTACTCTACAGATTTAGAACAGACCTAATGTTAATAGGCGCACAATTATTGCCAATTCTTGGTTATCTGACTGCAATTGCTGCGGTACTTGCAACAATAGCAATAGCTACAGATAAAACGGCTTATCTATCAATTGCAAATGTTTTTACAAATGAAGACTTAAGTATATGGGATCGTGTGCTTGCCACAGCAAAAGAAATACGTAATGTATTGTCTTTTAAGATACAAGATACTACAATCGTGCGTATGTTCAAACAAATGGCAGGTATGAAGGATATGATTCCTGGCCAGTTATTTGGAAGAAATGTCGATACATCAGCTTTCGTAGGTTCTGGTAAACAAAGAACTCAAGAGAAAAGATTACCTATGCATGATTTTATCAATGCATTTCCAACAAATTGGCAAGTTCCTATTACGATTGCGATAGCCTCTTCATTGGGTATGGCAATAAATAAAATATTTGATCCAGGTTGGATAAGAACAATATTACTAAGTGCCTTGACAACAGCTTGGGCTTTGTTTACAAAGAAAATCGTTGAAAAGAAAACTTTAAATGATTTTTATAAAGGTATTGCAGAAACTCTTGTAGATACTGTAGATTCTTTCATTAAAATGTTTTGGAAGAAGAGTGTAATATTTGAACCTTTGGGTTTATTATCTTTAGTGTTAAAGACCTCAGTTGTCTTTGAAAGTGCCAGAGAAGGTTTATTAAACGCTTTCTTGACTGTTGCAAGAGCGCCCACAACTGCAATGTTGGATGCAGGTAGAGCATTTGACAGAATAATGTTAAGACGCGAAAGACGCATGGCGGCTGCAATGTCAGAGTCTTATGAACCACAAACTCGTACAGCAAATACAAGAGCCGCTGCAGCTTATAGGGATGCAATCAGAAATGCTTCTGCAATACAAGACGCTTCAGGTGCAGCAATAGGTCGCAGAGCTGCCATAGATGCAGCCAGAGCAGGTGATGTGACACGATTTGGAGGCGGCTTTAATGCGGATGTTCTTAGAACAGCCATTGCCGCACGAAGAGACTTTGATAGAACATCTGCTGCTGTTAGAGATTTACCCGAAAGATTACAAACGTTTGGAAATAATCTTGCAAGATTAGATGAACGAATTGGTGCAATCACTACACATTTACAAACCAGAGCTGCAGAATTTAGGCAAGGTATGGTGAATATTGGAGCCACTGCAGGTGGTACAATAGGTGGTGTTGCAGGTATTCAGCTTGGAATTGACATGGCCAGAGGTTTGACAGGCTTCTCAGGTTGGGCTAAAGTGGGCTTAATAATGTTCACAGCTTCTGTTACACAAGCTATTGGAGCTGGAATTGGTGTTGCCGCAGCTGAAGTTTTAATTAGATCAATAAGCGGTATTGCTGGACTGATATTTGCCACAGTGTTCAGAGCAAATTGGTGGGTATTGGGTGCTACTGTTCTGGTCACTGCATTTGTTGGAGCTTATAATTTATTCAAAAGATTACCTGAAGCTTGGAAAGCACAGGCTGGTGCTACATTCCAAAGAGAAATGCCAACAACTTATGATATTACACAGAAAGTTGTAGGATTTATTTCATGGTTTATTGATGAAACTACTTCAGGTCTTAAAATGTGGTATGATGTATTTGTAGACAAAATACCAAGAATCTTAAAAGATCTTTATGAAATAATAATACCTACTGTTAAGGAATTTGAAGAATTAGCAAAAGCTATATCATCTCTTAGCGAAACAATTGGAAAAACAACCGCTAGGTCTATGGAATTAAAGCCTGACACCGGCTATGGAAGTTGGGCTAATAGTAATTCAACTGGAACGCGTGACCGTGGAAATTTCTTTGGTCTAAATAAAGCAAATGGCGGCTTTATAAGTGGTCCTGGAAGCGGCACTTCAGATTCAATACCAGCAATGTTATCCAATGGTGAATTTGTTGTCAATGCTAAGTCAACCAGTAAATTTTTACCTCTTTTAGAAAAGATAAATAGTGGTTCTATAGGTACTTTTTCTGCAGGTGGTTTAGTGACTGGTTCCTCAGAAAGTAGACAATTATCTGCGGAAGAATTCATGGCCAGAGTTGGAAAAACTTCTGGAAAGGCTTTAGAAATATTAGATATCAAAAATCCAGTAGATATAAAGCTAAATAATGAGTTTACAAGAATACCTACATTACTGTTGGAAAATAAAAATTCTACGGATGCAATCTCGGTAGCCATACGTGACCTCAAAGAAACAGGAGGTTTGGTTAAAACTCCTATAACTCCTGAAAAGAGCATATTGGATGAAGCCACTAAACTCTTTAAAGGTGTTTCCAAAAGCTTTCCAACTGCAGGAGAAGACATTGCCAAGGCGCTTATGGGCGGTCAAGGTGATTTGACAGGTGCTAATAAAATATCTGCTGATTTGGCAAAATACGGTTACAATATAAAACCAATTGATGTATCTAAATTTGATCAAGAAATTTCAATGCACATTGAAAATGCAATGAGATACATTGATGAACAACAAAAGCGCATGGACAAGGCTCAAGTAGGCTCTGTTGAATTTGGAGCTGCAAAATCAAGTGTAGAAGATTGGAAAAAGCAATTGGCTACTCTGGTGAAAAAGGCTCAAATAAGCGACAAAGGCGGTAAACTTGGGAAAGTCAGCGCAGCAGACTCAGACAAAACTTCAAAGAAAGATGTCTTGCAATTAAAAGATCAATTGCAACTTATAAATGAAGCTTTTCCTGAAATAAATTATACCTTAGAAGAGTTCTATAATTCTACAGATAGTTTAAGAAATACTTTATATGAATCTGCCAGTGAAATTGTAAAAGGCACAAGAGCTCTTGATGAAATTGAAATTGGCAAACTCGGCTCAGAAGCTAAGAAAAATATAGAAGAAAAGAGAAAACCATTGGAAATGAAACGTAAGGCTGAACAGGAAAAAGCCTTTTCGTCTCTTGGTGAATTCCGTTCTTCGTATACTATGCTGAAACCGCAATTGGATAAGCTGAATATATCTTTAAGTGAAGAAGCCTATAACTTACTCAGTGAATCAGAGCTACTGAATGTTTCTAAATTAATTTTAGGAATAAAAGAAGCTGCTAAAACAACTCAAGCCGCTGCTGGCAAGGGTGTTACTCAGGAAGCCAGAAATTCTGCTCAAGCAATTATTAAGAAAAATATAGAAGATATAAATAAGGCAACTGAAGAAGCCATTAGACGTACTTCTAAACGTTTTGTAAGATTGAGTGAAGACCTTTCCAAATTTGGTGTTAACCTAGATAAAGAAATTTATGAACAACTTTCAAATAAAATGCGGGATGATTTGGAGCTTGCTCTAAAACGTCTTAGAGATTTAGATTTGCAAATAGATAGTGAAGATGAAACAATGAGAGCTCTTGCATTAAATGCAAGGGATCAATTAAAAGACTCTATCACAACAATGTTTGACAAAGTTACAAACGATGTTCATAAGTTGGCTAAAGAAGCTGGAAAAACTTTTGCAGAAAATGTATCTTCGGAAATAACAAATAATTTCCGAGATTTAATGAAAGGTGATGTCAGTCTAAAAGAATTTGCAATGAATACATTAGACAATGTTACAGCAACAATTGTTGATAACTTTGCTGCAGGTATTATGCAACCATTTGAAGATAGCTCCAAGAAATATATGGAGACTATTGGAACAGACATTTATTCTATTGGTGCTTCCATCTTTGGAGATAAGTCTGCCAGTGATATAGCAAATACAGCATCACAAGAGGTAACTCTCACGACAGCAGGCACATCGCTTCAGCTGGCCGCTACCCAACTCATGGCAGCAGCAACTGCGCTGTCAGGCGGCGCGAGTGTGGCAGGTTTGGGCGGTTTTTCGAGTGGTTTTGCCGGTACTTTAGCCGGTGCGGGAACGAGTGCGAGTAAAATTGCAGAAAGTTCAAGCCCGCTTATTGGTGGCGCTGGTATGAGTGCTTCCGCCAAAATGTTTGAAGGAATGTCCTTTAAAGGTGCTACAGATAAGTTTGCAAGTGACTTAGATAAATCTGCCACTAAAGTTGTTTCTCCTGAATCAGGTATATTTTCAACTTTCTCAGATTCTTTCACTGGTTTATTTAAACAAGGTGGAATGATGGATAAAGTTGGTTCATTTCTTTCAGAAGGATTATCAAGTGTAGTGAGTATATTTACCAAAGGTGCTGGTTTCTTAGGCTTTGCGAATGGCGGAAGAATAGTTGGTCCAGGCACAGGTACATCAGATTCTATCATGGCGGCTGTATCCAATGGTGAATTTATCGTAAATGCCAAAGCTGCCAAAGCAAATCTAGGTTTGTTAACTGCAATCAATTCAGGAAACATGATGAAATTTGCAGATGGTGGCATTGTCGGTTCAGGCGCTATGATACCTCCAATAGAAAAAGTTTCATACAAAGATGTAAAAACAAATAATGCAAAAAGCTCTAATGGTCAAACTGTTGTTAACTTAAATGTAACAGGAGATATCTCAAGACAAACAAGAGCCGAAATTTATAAAATGCTCCCAAGTATTACTGATGGAGTAAATTCCCATAACAAAGAAAGAGGATATAGAGGTTAATTATGTATGGTATCTACAATACATCAACAAGTACTGTAATTGCTCAATTTGTTAGCCCGTTAACACTTAGAAGTAATCAGCCTATTTTTGTATCAGATACCCTTTCTTTAAAAAGAAATACTTATAGAAGAGCTGCACAACGGTGGGAAATAGAGACTCGTCTATTTCCCCTTACCGCTTCTGCTCAAGATCTAATGGTAGATTTTATAACTAAGGGTAGCTCTAGCACATTAACGATATTGACTCCACAAAATGTTGGATCTGTCATGGCTAAAACGGCAACAGGTACAGTAACAGTATTCGCGGCAACAGCTGCAAATTTAACATCAGTGACTATTTCAGCAAACGCTGTAAATAACGCTAAAGTAATTCCAAAAGGTACATTCATCAAATTCAGTAATCACTCTAAAGTTTATATGACAACAAGTGATGCTACATTGTCAGGCACTTTGAACACAGTTACATTGAATATTTATCCAGCATTGAGAACAGCTTTAGCTGCCGGTAATACTGTAACCTATCAAGAAGATGTTCAGATGCTCGTCAAATATGACACAGACTCTGTCAAGGGTATGGTATTCGAAGATGGTATACTGATGGATAATGGTACAATAAAGTTAATAGAGGCAGTTTAATGTTAACATTCAGTTCTAATATTCAAACAGCTTTGGCAAGAGATACTATCGAGGCATTTTATATGCTTCGTATCTTAAATTATGATAACACAGTGATGTATGCAAGTACAACCTACGCAACTGACGTGCAATTATTAAGTTCAGGCGTAGCTGTAGCAACACATTTTTATTATTCTGATGGTTCTATTATGTCAGTAGATCCTCCTCAACTGAACACAAACGTTGATAGAGAACAATATAGAGCCGTTATAGCATGTAGTGATTTGTATTCGACAGCACCACAAGTTGATGCCAATACAGGTAAGATCACTTTAACAAATAATAGTTTTACACAATTGGCAAATACAAATGCTAATTTAGTCGGCCTCACCATAGAAGGTCGTTTAGGCTTTGTGAATGTTGATACTTATGCTCCTTACTTAGAACTCGTAGATACTATTCTTGTTTATAAAGGTAGAATAGATGGTGTAAATTATTCCATCAAGACTAACGAGATTGGTGAAGCATTATTACAACTAACAGGTTCAAGTCCTATGAGGAATTTGGATAGAAAAAAATCTATATTCCTTAGTAGGGATTATATTAGACAAGTAAATGCGAATGATTCGAGCTGCGATCAAATATATGAAGGCTCAGGCGCAATAACACTCAAATGGGGTAAAGTATAATGGCATGGTCTACGGTATTCATGTTGATATCTTTGGCAATGACAATTGCATCAACAATATATCAACTGACTCAATCAAAAAAGAAAACGCCACAACAAAATAATGACGCTGCAGATGCCAGAAAAGGTTATGAACTGGTAACGGAAGGAAATCCTGACAATATTTCGTTGGCTTATGGACGCGTTAAAATAGGCGGTGTAAGGGTATATCACAATACCTCCAGCGATTTTAACTACGTAGCAACAAACGCTGATAAGGCTTTTTATACAGGATTGTCTCAAACAAGATCAGGTTTTTACTCAATGCTTGTCAATGATGTTACTGGTGTAGCAAGTCTTGTAAAGACAAACTATGCTTATACGCAATCGACACTATTGGATCATTCTTTCACAGATGGTTCTAGAAATGAGTTTTTATATTTTCAACAAGCTATCTGTAGAGGTCCAATCAATGATATTTTGGACGTTATCATAGATGAGTCAAGATACTTAGACGACCCTGCTTTAGGTACTTACGGTAGTGTACCATCCTCGAACTATTTCACTGAAGAAAATTCTCCAGAAAAAACCAAATGGGATGATCCTAACAAGCCTAGGTCAGCTCTGAGAATTGATACTCATTTTAATGCTACAGGTATTGGTAAAGCCGATTCTTTAATTTCGGCCAATTTTCCAGATAGAAGTACAGCAACATTCGATGGCATGGCTTATGCATCAGCTGTATTTAGAATAGATAGAGACGATCCACAATTCACTTCGGTACCTACTTTACAATTCTTAATAGAAGGTAAATTAATCAGAAAGGTTGTAAGTGGTATTTTAAACACAACATGGGAATATAGTAATAATCCTTCATGGTGTTTATTGGATTACTTATTAGATTCTGTGGCCGGTGCAGGAGTAGATACGTCCGAAATTGATTTTTCTTCTTTTGAAGCTGCAGCAGTTGTTTGCAATAGAGTGGTTCAAAAGAATGTTGTGGTAGGTGGTAAGATTTGGAAACCTACAGATGGTTCAATAAACGCACCAGCAACAACTTTAAATGGTAATGTTGTAAGAGACTTACCGTTATATGAATGTAATATAATCATAGATCCTAAAAAGACAATCAGAGATAATATTGAAACTCTTTTAGGAACTATGGCTGATGCCAGACTTATTTGGTCCGGTGGTAAATATAAACTAAGTTTACAGTATCCAATTGTTAGCTTTGATGCAAATGGTTTACCTATTGTCGGTAACTCTGGAATTGTTTCCGCAGGTACAATAACAGATGATAACTTAGTATTGGATCAAGACTTTGAAATAACTTGGCCAAGCGCGAGTGAAAGGCTAAATAACTGTACAATACGCTTTCAAAATGAATGTGAAAACTTCAAAGAAGATTCTGTATCATGGCCACCAAAAGTATCAGCAACATACTTAAGAGGTGTGGGCGGTATTAAGTATCCATTGGCAGATTACAGTTATGATGAAAATTACACAGGCGGTAGATTTCTAAACAATTATGGTGTATGGTCAGGTACAACCAACACAACAACTTTAACTTATAATTTTATTGTGAGAAAAGCCGATGTTGGTGCAATGACCTTGGAATATTGTGCAGATAACTCAATGACACTGACACTATATAGTGGCGCTACAGTATTGGGTACTTACACAAATACTAACTGGCAAGTATTGAGCAGCTCAACAATAACATTGGGTAATGCTTTAGCAGATACAGTTTACAAAATTGTAATAACTGCGACTAACACTTCTTTGGAAAAAGCTGCTGGAGCTAGACTGTTGTTTGGAACAAAGATAATTTGGTCAACAAGAGAAACTGCTTATAGTTCGATTGCAACAATCACAACAGATGCCACAGTTTACAATAAAATGTTGCTTGAAGATGCCAGTATTCCGTTAGAGTCTGAAATGTTTTCTGATGGCATAAGTGATTATTATCATGCATTGGCAAAGGCTGAAGAATTGGTAAGAACAAGTAGGTCTGCCTATACTTTGAAATTCAAATACATTTTGAATGAAAAATACTATGAGCCTGGTGACTTTGTAATAGTTAACAGTACAACATTGGCAATATCCAACACTTACTTTAGAATAAACAGTGTAAAAGTTGGAGAAGACAATACTTGTGAGGTTGTAGCTCAGAGATTCGACTACACTCAATTGGCATGGGCGCAAAAGATAGACCAGTACATACAACCGAATAATTTGTACAATACTTCTATACCTTCACCATCTCAATTGGTATTCACTCCTGAGTCAAATGCTTTGGCGGATACTTCAGGTACATTGGATTGGACTGCAGTGAGTTTTTCAGAACTTGCCGGTTACATCCTATATATGCATGCTGCAGGTGATCCCAAAACCATTGATGGTTTACCAATATTCAATGAGATAGGCAGAGCCACAGACACAACTTTTGTGCTTCCTAAGTTGGATGTGACAAGTGCTTTCTTCGGTGTAAAAGCTTTTTCAAGATCAGGTAGAACCTCAAATTTCACATACACCAGTACAGTTGAAGCTGAGTTTTTCAATCCAAATACTTATAAGTTTGAAAATTTAGTGTTGACCCCAAATGGTACAACAAAGGTGATTGCTTGGAATGCTTTCAGTGTTTACAAAAATAACACGTTGTTGACTACAGTAACAGCTTCAAGTGCAACTTGGACAACAGGTATTTTGTATGTTTATTTTGACATAAAATCTACTGATGCAACTTTGCATACAGTCAAAACCAGTATAAATATTGATGATATCAAAAATAATAAATTGATAACAGCTTATACTGGAACAGGAACAGCTGCTTTACAAGTATCTGATTTACAACCTCCAACAAATTTAAAAGTAGAAGGAAAAACAGATACATTTTTCAATACTCGTGATGTAACCTTGACTTGGGCAAATCCAGCGATTAATAGTGTTAAAAATGCAAGTATCTCTAAATATGTATTGCAGATATTTAATTTTGGAACAACAACTTTAAAAGCGACTTACAATATAACTCCAAATTTTGATTTGGGCGGTACGTTTAAGTTAAGCTATGAAGAGAATGTTGCAATATTTGGAACAGCTACAAGAAAGTTTGATGTAAAGGTATTTGTGTTGGATTCCGCAGGTTATTTGTCATTGACATCTACCAATGCAACCATAGAAAATACAGCTCCAGTGGCCACAACTTTTACAGTAAGTGGATTGATGGGTGTTACGGCACTAAAAGCTACTTTTGTGACTGACACTGATATTGTTAAATATCAATTTAATCAATATACAGCTGCCACAGGTGGTACACCCACCTCAATAATTACCACAAATAACTATGTAGACTTTGAAGCAACTGCTGGAACAACTTATTATTACACTGTAATTGTGCATGATCATTATGGTGCAGGTATTGAAAGTTCTCCTAGACAGGCCGCAACTTCAACAACAGCTGAAGTCAATCAATGGAATTTGACAGGTATTTCTTTTACGGCAAATACACCTACTGCAAATAGTGTATATTGGACAGGTGGATCCATTATCAAAAATGGTACAACTACTTATACAATTTCTGCAAATACTGCAGGTGTGGCATACACCACAGCAAAAATATATGTGTATTTTGATCCAACTATTAGTACAACTGCATTACAGACTACAACTACACTTTCAACTGCTATAGGTGCAAATAAGTGGATACTTGCTTCTTATTCTGGAGGTGCTGCTTATACAGGGTTAAAAGGTGGTGATGGTTCCGCATTTTTCAGCGGAAGTCAGCTAATTGCAGGTTCTGTTGGTGCTGGACAACTTGTTACAGGTACAGCAGTAATTACTGAAATGGCCCAGATTGATAATATTCTACAATCTAGTAACTATTCTACAACTGGTACATATGCAGGTTGGAGGCTTGATAAAACAGGCACTCTTTATGCGAATGGCATTGACATCAGAAATGCCAATGGTACAGCTATATTTCAGACAGGAACAGGTTTCAATTGGAATAATGTCACTGGAACTAATATTCCTGCACCCAATGCCGACGTTACTTTGAACCAGTTAAGTGGTAATGGTATAAATATCTGTAATCCTAGATATTGTACTTTTGAAGAAGCAACTTTACCTCCAGTATCGGGAGTTGCTAATAGCGGTACAATTATTCTAGATACTGCTCAAAAATTCTTTGGAACTAAGTCTGTCAAAATGACTTGCGCTACCTTAGAAGCATATACTTATCTAGGCGCTACAAATGCTGATCATAATATAACTTTACAACCTAATAAGAAGTGGATCATATCTGGCTATATTTATAGTGCAACTGCTGGAACTTCTTGTGATATTTATATTAAGACACCTGTGGCACATTATCCGGCTTCTGGCATTACTGTGGCAAACACTTGGACTAGAATAAGTGGTGTAATTGATTTAACTACAGATGCTTCAACTCAAGCCATTATGCGTATTGATGTCAACACAGCTGGCGGTATAGTATGGTTTGATGGTTTAATGGTGGAACAGCAAATAGGAACTTTAACAACTCCTAGTGCTTTTAACGTGCCTCCTAATTTCCTTGAGAAATTTGTCGGTGCTTTGGATGCAACCAAGAATGCTATCTATCGACAAACCACAACTCCTACAGGTGGAACATATACTACTGGAGACCTATGGTACAATACTACTGTAGGCACAGGAAGTTTAAATCAATGGGATGGTAGTGCGTGGGTTAAGGTTTCAGATATCACTGTAGATCAGGTTGCAGGTAGTGGTGTCAATGCGATGTCTCCAAGGCATTGCACTTTTGAAGAAGCAACCTTACCTCCTTTCAGCTCAGGAGCAACAGTTACTTTGTCACAAGATACAGCCATTAAGTATTTTGGAACAAAATCAATGAAATTTGCAACCACAAGCGTTGCAAGTAGCTTCATATCTACTACAGATTATCCTGTAATAATTCCTCCAAATAAGAAATGGATATTTTCTTATTATGTTTACAGTGACACAGCAACCGCGGCAGCTGTTTGGAACGTATCTGGTGTTTTTGGTGGTTTATATGATGGCGCAAGTCTATACCCTTCTGTGTATAATGCTACAGCTCTAACGGCAGCCACTTGGACTAGGCTTTGGGGTATATTGGACTTATCTGCAAGTGCATTAACATCATTTAAATTGAGATTTGATAATCATGCTTTGAATAAGAACTTCTGGATTGATGGTGTAATGTTGGAAGAGCAAGTTGGTAACGCAACAACTCCTTCAGCTTTTACTATACCACCAAACTTTAGAGATACTTATACTGGCGCTTTGGATGCTAATAACACTTATGTAGACGCCAATGGAGCTATTCAAGGTGTAAGTGCAAATGCTGGAACTGTGGTTAATAACGCCTTAGTTAAAGTAGGTGGCACTAACCTTATGCGTAACAGTGGACAATTTGATAGTTTGGACTCTTGGACTACAAACGGTTCTACTTTAACTCTTGATTATGCCACTTTATATGCAGGCTATCCAACCATTAAATTAGTTGGAGCAGGTGGTATTTTAAACAGTAACGTCATGCGATTAAAAGCGGATACTGAATATACCGTTAGTGCATTAGTTAAAGGTTCTGCTGCTTCTGCCGCTAACAATTACGACACACCATTACATATTCAGGTTTGGAGGGATGAAGATACTGCTAACTTACACCAAGAAACAGGTTTAGTTGCTGAAAATACAATAAGCACTTCTTGGAAAATGGTTTATCAAACCTTTAAAACTCCTGTCAGTGCTGGTGCTTGTTATTGTAGATTTTATTTCTATTATCCGGCTGTTTTTGTTGCAGGCTATGTTTTTAATGTGGCAACTGTTAAACTAGAAGAAGGTAATAAGTATTCTGCTTGGACTCCCGCAATTGAAGAAGTTCAAAATAGCGAGATTAGATTTAATCCTAACTTAGTTAGATCAGTAGATACTTGGACCCTAAATAGTGTAACTATAGAACAAAATGTTTATGCAGCTAATAAACAAGCTTTATTATTAGCAGCAGGTGCGGGTACAATTTCTGCAACCTCTGAAACTTTAAACTTAGCGACTTCAGCGGATTATGTAGTATCTTTTGAATGCTGGACTACCGTGGCTGGTGGTACATTACAAGTTGACTTATATCCAGATACTTTACCTCAATATGCTGTAACTCCTACAATAGTACCAACATTATATACTTTTGTGTTTAATAGCGCTGACGTTAATATGGCATCTTGTAGTATGAGATTCTTTGCTCAAGCTGGGCAACATGCTTCTGGGGATATTAGAGTATGTGATGTTAAAATAGAAAGAAGTTCAACAAGAACTCCTTGGCTTCCTCATGTATTGGATCAAAAATGGACCAATATTGGCGATAGACCTACTACATTGGCCGGAATTAATTCGGCTGAAGGTACTAAATTAACTGGTATTGAAGCTGGTGCGACAGTTGGTGCTACAATCGGTGATTACGTTCAAAACTCAAGTGCTTTGACACTAGCCGGTAATGCGACAATAGCTTCCAATGCTGCTTCTAAGACTACATCTTATACAGCTGGCACTCTAACATTGGCTGGTGATGCCACAGTTGCCGGTACGACAGTAAGTAAAGGTGTAGATTATGTATACAATATTTACAAAGTAGCTGGAGCAAATGCGTGGGATACTCAAGCTTATTCATCCCAGTCATTTACGAATAACTGCTATATTGAATATCAAGTAGATGCTATTGCTCAAGATATAATGGTATCGCTAAACACGGATCCTGCATTGGATGCCACATACACAGGTCTTGACTACGCATTTCATGTCAACAGCGCAAATAATGTATACGCTTATGAATCTAGTGTTGGTACTCAAATTGCCGGTGCATATGGAATGCTCGATACGTTTAGAGTAGAGTATGTTGGTTCAAATATAACTTACAGACGTAATAATCAAATTGTTAGATCAGTAGGTACTACTGCTGGACGTACTTTCTTCTTAGATATTTCTTTGGCCACTCCAAATACAACGGTCAAAAACCTGAGAATGGGTACATTTACAGATAGGACATTCACTGCAGGTACTTTAACCTTAGCTGGTAATGCAACAATAAATGCAAACTCAACAAGTAAACCTGGAGCTACAGCTGCATGGGATACTCAAGCATATTCTACTCAATATTATCAAGGTGGTTGTGCCGTAAGAGCTTCTGTAAGTGCCGCTGCAACAGATGCTGCATTTGGTTTAAACTCGGATCCATTGACAGATGCTTCGCATACAAGTATTGACTATGAAGTGATATTCCAAGCTGCAAATACTTTTGTGTTATATGAAAGTAATGTGTCTACAGGTGTGACTGGTACATATTTACCATCAGATGTGTTTGAAGTAGAATACACTAACTGTGTTGTCATCTATCGTAAGAATGGTGTTGTAATTCGTTGTGTAAATACAATTGTAGGAAGAAATTTTTGGTTTGACAGTTCAATTTATACTAGTGGTAGAGGGTTGACAGGTATCCAATTTGGTACTTACAATATGCCTTCCGGATATACTCCAACTGCCATAACCTTTACGGGCGGTGCCGCAGTTAGACCTGCAAATTTAACTCTTGTACCTAGTACTTTGACTTTAAACAATATTGCAAATACAACAATCAGTGGAAATACCATCACTAAAACTGGTGGAACAACTTCTGTTTGGGATAGTGGTGCATACAGCAGTCAAAGCTATACAGGCGGTTGTGCAGTAAGAGCTTCATCAGATACAACTTCAAACCAAATGATAGGTTTGAACAGTGACGCGATCCCGACGGCTACTTATAGTGGTATTGACTATGCTATCTATTTGGCATCAGGCGCTTTTCAAGTATATGAGAATGGTACTCAAGTAGGTATATATGGAACTTACGTAGCCACCGATGTAGTGGAAGTTGAATATTATGGTTCAAATGTGTACTATAAGAAAAATGGTGTTGTAGTAAGAATTTCAGCAACAACTGCTGGGCGTTCTTTTTATCTACATTATAGCGGTTTTGTACTTAATAGTGTTTTGTCCAATATTCAATTTGGTACATATCAAACTGGTGATTGGGATAAGAAAGCTTTGTCATTGCAATCGTATGTTGATTATTGTGCGGCTAAATTTTCATTTCCTGCTGACAGTACCAATAGGATTGCTGGATTGGCGACAATAGATTTTGTGGCAAATTACACCTATGATTTTTCAGGTGCTTTACTTACAAATACAACATTTGCAGGTACTGTATCGACAAATGATAGCGGTGTTTCCACATTATTTACAAACGCAGCTGGCGATCAATTCTTAAGACTAACTTCATTATCTTATAATCCATACGACAATTATATCATAAAGATAAGAGCAAAACTCACTGTAGGTAGCGTTTGGGAAGGTGCCTTATACTTCACAAATCCATTGCATGGTGAAGCCGCTTTGATCAGACAGTTTATCTATATGCCGACGCCTACAGCAGGTGCATGGACTGATATAATTCTTGATATGAGAAATATAGATTCTGATTATGTATTTGGTGGAAATATAACACAATTGAGGTTTGACTTTGTACAATCAATAGGTGAAAGTTGTGCCATTGACTATATTCAGATAGGTTATGAAAGACCTGATTACACATTGGAGACTGGATTCTATGCGTCTTCAAACGGTAGTGTTTATCCGATGAAAGATGCTGCAATAATCTCAGGCGCTCCAAGTACAACTTATATAGCAACAGATGTATTTGAAGTAGATGTGAGTGGTGGTATTGTATATTATAAGAAAAATGGATCTGTTTTTCATTACACAGATATTCCTACAGGAAGAGCTTATTATCTGAAAGAATTGTTATACTCTGCAAACTCTTCAATAACAAGTGCTTCTTTTGGAACTTATCCAACTCCAGCATGGGATACTCAAGCAATATCTAATCAATTCTATACAAATGGGATTATTGTAACTTTTAAAGCCAATAATTTGTATTCATATACAATGGCAGGTTTAAATACAGACCCTGCTTTGAATGCCAGTTATACAGGACTTGATCATGCTTTTTATATGGTTCCTGGCGGTGGATTATATATTTATGAAAGTGGTACACAAGTTGCTGGATTTTCCAGTACTTATACAACTACGGATGTTTTGGAAATATACTATTTGGCAGGAGTTTTGAAATATAAGAAAAATGGAGTGGTGTTACGTACTGTAAGTATAGCTTTGAATCTTACATTCTATTTTGACAGCTCATTTGTTAATGGATACAGTGGTATAAATTCTGTGACAATGAAGTACTTCACTTCAACAACAAGTAATCTTTCAGGCTCAATCACAGAAACAAATGTATCAACTTACATTGGAAATGCTGCAATTGGAGCTGCCCAAATTGGTAGTTTGGCTTTAGTTGGAACAGATAACTTTGATGTTAAAACCGCATTGACAGGCGCTAGAATGGAAATGACCGGTAGAGCCATTAAGGTATATGATGCTTCCGGTGTAGTTAGGATTCATATTGGAGATCTATCAGCATGACAATGGGTTTTCAATTGAGAGATTCTAACGGTAACCTGAACTTAGACAGTTCCGATAGAATATTTAAATTCATAAGTAGTACTACTTATATAGGTTATCCAGGAGTTGGTTATAATTGGTTATATTCAGGATTGACTGCAGTAACCGATACAAGTAGGAATAATGAATATACTACATATTCTGTTTTTGATTTAGATGTAACATCTTATATAACTAATGATACTAATATCATTGGTATTATTCCAGTTGCTGTATCTCACTTCTATTTAGTCTATGTTGGAGTTCCATCACAAACAGCTCGTATGACCAACGACTCCTTTACAATCCTCAATGGTAATACGTTGAGGATCTACTTAGGAGGTTTTCCAGATATCTATCCATCTGGTGATACAACTTCTGCTGGATATTTTACATTAGATTTATATGAGTATTGATTATGACATTTGGTTTAAATATGTATAATGAGCAGGGTGTTTTAACTTTCTCAAATAATTCTGTAATGTATATTGAAAAGACTGTAGTTCCAAATGGTACAATCATTACTGGTGAATATGCAGTTAGGGCGACCAACACAGCTGCTGGGATTTATAAAAATCCTAAAACCAATAATGTGTATACTACCGACGGTGGCACAATAACTCGTGTAAGACTTGTTCCTGTTAACCCTACTGGTATAGCCAATATTGGCTACGGAATGTTAATTAGAAATGGTAGCGATATACTAATATTTGATAGTGCATTATCATATCCTGCCATTGCTTTTAATCAAGATGTACTTTGGCACAATGATCTTGGCCCATATTCTGCACCAATGATAGCTACAAAACCAAACAGAAATTATTACATACTAATCAGCTCTTTAGGCATGGCTACTTACAATAAAACTTTAAATGGAAATACAAATGCGTTTATGATGACTGCGTATTTTACAGGAAATACTTTCAGTTTTACACAAACAAGTATTGTTGTTGGGCCAGGTGGTTCTGGAAATTATACTAGAGCTGTAAACAATCATGTTGTTATAATACAAGGCTAATTATGAGTAAAGTTATTACATTTGATTTATTAAGTAAACTTCCAGTATCTATTGGTGAATTTTTAAATCCAGAGAATATTAAATATTCAGATGGTGAACTTCTACCGAACAATCTTATAGTTAAGATATTGGAAGAAGACGTGGATAACAATACGATAATCAATACATATCATTACAGTGATAATGCCATTGGTTATCATATTCCACGTTCTAATGAATTTCAAGTTTGGAATTCAGAGATATGTGCTTGGGAAAATCCAGGCGATTATTTGGTACTGTTGAGAAATTCTAAAAAGAATAAGATCAATGGTATTGCCAGTTATAAGATATCATATGTATATCCTATATATGACCAAATAAATAAACCTTATGATTTTGGACCAGATTCCCAAGAAGTGTTAACAATGCGAGCATGGATAGACAATATTCGTGCTTTAGCAAACAGTAGTAAAGCGGAGATTGATACTTTATCTTTAGAAATTGAAATGGATACAGTGATTTCAACTTTTGAAGCTACAATCGCTCCTTTGTAAGTTTTAGGGAATGATTCCCTAAAGTGTGCCCAGCACTCTCTGGGCATTTTTCAGGAGAAATCGTATGGCAGTGGATGCTAGCGGTACAGGAAGCCCTATGGGTGGACTGGATTTAAACTCTTTATTACAATCAGCAATTGCAGGAGGCAGTATGTCTAATTTATTAGGTGGCGATCAAGGTGGATCACAGTTTGTAATGGGTGCTTTATTGGGCAGACTATTATTCAACAATGGTAATGGTTTTGATGGAAACAACAGAGGCTGGGATAGCCCTGCACAACCACAAGCAAATATGTCTATCATGTCAGGAATTGGTGACATTAAACAAGCTGTGGCCGTAGGTTCTGAAGCCATGGTTGCCAACAATGCTGCTCAAACAGGCATACTTCAAAATCAAGTTAGTGGCGTAGCTGCTGCTTTGACAAACACTGTTACTCAAGCCAAAGATTCGGCTTCCGCAAACTCTGTCATGTTGATGCAACAACTGAACCAAGTCAATACAAATTTAATGGAAACTAAGTTTGAATTGGCACAAGTAGTTACTAATGATGGTGATAAGACAAGAGCTTTAATTCAATCGATTGAAACCGCAAACTTAAACAGACAAATTGTGATTGCAGAAAATAGAATCACAGAGCTGTTGAATGAGCGCGCAGTATCTGCAAGCGGTGTGACTGTTACGAATAATATCAATCAAAACCAATTGCAGCAACAACAGCAACAACAAGGTATTTTGACCAATTCTTTGTTACAGCAATTGATTGCAGAGCAAAGAGTTACTCAGGGTGTTTTGAACATCGGTAGTGGTACTGTGTCTGGCAATAGCCAAACTGCAGCCAATACACGTGTTTCCTGAATCCCCTCAGTAAGCATTGACGATATTTACATCACCACTGTGATTCAGGACGAAGATGGTGGAGATGACGATTCTGAAACTACGGATAGTTCAGATGATGAAGAGGAGTCTGATGACAATGATGAGACCGTTGAAAATGATTGTGATGACGATCACGATGATGACGACGAAGAAATCAAAGGAAATGGTAATGGAAGCGGGAATAATGATGAAGGAACGTCACATGGAAGCTCTCATGGTCACAGAAGAAATGGATTGAAAGAAATTAAACGTACGGAGTAAAAGAATGGAAGAGCCCTCATTGGAACAATTGCAAAAACAACTTGCTGAATTGAATGCAAGCAAAAACACTATATCTGCTTTAAAAGTGCCTATGGCGCGCACAGAGCCTCCTAAAAGTGAAGCTGTCGATATAGAAAGAATGATCAATGATGCAGTTGAAAGGAAAATTGCTTCAGTGAGTGCTCAACCAAAACAAGTGACTCTGCTGCAAGTTTTAGGAAGTGCCTTATCTGAAGATGATAGTGCTTGGTTGTTGGATCCTAAGTGTTTAAACAGTTTAGGGAACAATATAGCCTTGTATTTGCAAGAAGATAAAGGCCAAGAATTTTTGAAATCATTAGTGAAATATTTAAGGAAGATTTATGGCCACTGATATTAAGATTAAGCATGCTGCGGTAATTTCAGATGAAGCTTTGGATAAGCTTTACTACATTGCCACAGATGCTGCAAGCAAAACGTATCCCAATGTCGAAGAAATGAATAAAGCATTAGAATCCGCAAAAGTAGATTTTGAAACTCTACTGAATAGATACTTACATAAGGCTTTCAAAGCCGGTAAGAAGATAGGCAAGGAAAAGGCCGACACTAAAGACACAGGGATGTATGTGACAACCAATCCGGTAATGTGATGAGATATATTATTTTTATTTTGATGCTTTCCTTTACTTTCTCAGCTTCGGCTGCTTGCAGATCAACAAGTGTGAAACGCCAATTTGACAAACAACAAGGTTATCCTCACGGTAGACCAGGCTACATTGTGGATCACGTTTGTGCTTTGAGTTGTGGCGGTTTAGATATTGTTGGAAACATGCAGTATCAGTCTGTCAAAGCAAGTAGAGAGAAAGATAAGTGGGAAACAACTCCTCAAGGTTGTGCGGCTACTTGTAACAGTAAGAACTCAAAACCGGTAAGAACTGTGTTCAATTGCAACTAGGAGAATCTATGATTGCAGAGTTTAAAGCCTTCTTCACTTTATTTCAAGAAGGTAAAGAATTGACCAATTCCAAGGTTTGGAAGAACAGACAAAATGCAGGTAATGGCGTAATTGCCGTACTCACTGCATGTGCCGTCATTGCAAACGGTTTTGGTTATGAAATACATGTGGACGATGAAACACTTCAAGCTGCAGGTATGGGTATTGCTGCTGTTGTGGCAATAGTGAACAATGTACTCACGACAATAACATCTTCGAAAGTTGGTGTTAAACCAAAGTGAGATACATATTAATCGGTTGTGTATTTGTGATTTCTTCATGTTCCAATTTGAGTTACTCAATTGTACCCTTGTTGGAATATGAAACAGAAACTTCAAACGTACCTACCGTACTGGATGGTTTTGTGTTTAAAATAAAATGTAAGGATTGTATATGAAGTTAGTTCCTTTTGTGATCGACAGATTTGCCAAATTCTGTTACGGTGGCGCTCCTGTAGCTGCAATGAGAGAAGTGGTAAAGACCGTTGAAAACTCAGAGCTGAGTGGTTCTGAAAAGTTCGACAAAGCAAAAGAAATGTTCATTCAAATCGGCTACGGCATCTTGGGATTCGCTTTGAATCTTTTGATCGAACTCGTGGTCGCTCACATGAACAGTTCTAAGTAATAAAGTATCCCCTACCAAATTGTAGGGGTTTTATTTTGGAGAATATATGCTTGTAAGAAAAATTAAGAATAAAGAAGAATTGGGGACATGTGTAGATCTTTACATCAAATACAACAGGGAAGATTTAATACCTTCTGACAGAGAGACTGCAATCAAAGCAATCAGGCGTTACGTGACCAACAACGCTTTCATGAGAGTGCTGGAAGTGGATGGAGTGATAATGGCTTGGTTGTTGGCAATAGTCACACAAAAAGATTTTGTTAAAGGACAGGTAATGCAACAAGTTTATTATGGTTCAGATTTTAAAGGTTCTAAAGCATTTAAGGCAGTTGTGATGCTACATGACGCTTTGCTGGAAGAAGCTGAATTGAGGAAAATCAGATATGTCTTGTCCACAGGAAGCAATCAAGACGAAAACAACACATTCACCAGAATCTTGGAGAAGGCTGGTTGGGCGCGAGTAGGATCGTTGGCGGTGTACGACTTGGCCTGAACTTTGGCGTAGGGTGTGGACAGTGACAGAATTTCGGGTGGCTGATACGACACTCATGGGGTGGACAACCGTGACAAGTGTGCCTGCAAAAAGTTTGTGTTATTGAACAAATTAATTTTGATAAGAATGGTGCATTACGTTCACACAAGAAGCCCGTTAAATTAACCCCTTCGGTGCTGCCCTGGGATTTCATTCCAGAGTATCACTATCCATTAGTTGTTATTATAACTATCCCTAAAATCCCTAAGAGCAATCTTAGGGATTTATTTTCAAGGTATCCATGCGGAAAAATGGGTATCTTATATGATATCAGATAGATAGGTATCTTACGGAGGCACACTATGAAAAGAGTATTATTTATAGTGCTTGTGTTGTTCAGTATCAATGCACAAGCAAACATAAATAAAAGGGATTTATTGTGTTTGACAACCACATCATTCAATGAAGCAAAAGGTGAAGATCTTTTGGGAATGATGTTGATTGCAAATGTAATAATAAATAGATCTCACGAAGAAAGGGTCTGTAAAATCGCAAGTAAACCTAATCAGTTTGCTTATGATGTATCAAAACGGATACCCAAGGACATGGATGAAGTCCTTAAACAAACCGTACTGGACCTTTACAGGGGAAAGTATATTATACCAAAACGATTCAAAGAAGCTACTCATTTTCACAATATGAAAGCGAGACCAAAATGGGCTAAGAAATTAGTATATCTAGGAGCTTATAAGCATCACAAATTTTACAAGGCTGCCTAACGGTGGCCTTTTATTTTGAAAATAAGGAGAATAAGATGAATGTTCAAGTGCAAAAAGTGGAAGATGGTTATATGGCAATTCAAGAGATTCCAGATGGCTCCATAAAAGGCCCTTTGAGAGCTACTCTCAAAGAAGCTAAGAAAGATGTTCCAAGAATTGAAGCAACTTTCAAGAAGTTCATGAATAGACAAAGTGCTGTCAGGACATTGTACGATTCAAAGAAAATGGAAAGACCACAAATAAGTGATGCGGGATTTCTTGCCGGTGTCATTGAAAAGGAGAATTACCTATGAAATATCTAATTTTAATGCTGTGCTTAACGAGTAATGCTTACTCAGATGTAAAGATCTACCAAAGAGATAGATTTGGTCATGTTATACAAAATGCACCAGTTTATATTGTCAGAGATAATAGGCTATTGCAAGGAGACCGATTTGGTCATATCAATCCCAAAGCTCCTGTAATAAAATTAAAATAACTTAAAGACCTGAGTAAGTCTTTAAACTACTCAGGAAATCGTATGTGTGAAACTAAATTATGTAAAATGTGTAATATAGAAAAACCATTGAATGAAATGCAAGACTATAAGAATAAAAAGGGACTTTTAGGTTATTTGTATAAGTGTAAGATTTGTTATGCAGAACAACGTAAAAGAAGAATTGTCAAAAATAGTAAAGAATTATCTGATGTTTATATTAAGCAACGCATTAAGGTTACAAAATCTAAACTTACCGTAGAGCAGTACAGACAAAAGATGCTGTTAGACAGAAGCCATATAACCCCAGAAGGATTGAAAATATGTAAAGGTTGTAATGTGGCAAAATCTTTTGAAGCCTTTCCCATCAGAAAAAGGTTTTGTAAAAAATGTCTAAATGAGATGAAGTCCAAAAGAATTAAAGAAGAAAGAAAAACACTTTCAGAATTTTATTTAAAAACTCTTTTATATTCAAAACATTTCAAAAACAGTACTGTTGAGGAACTTAGAGAATCTTTAATAGTCAGAAACAAAATAATAGAATCAAATGGTAGTTTGTTAAAGTGTGTAGACTGTAAGAAAATAGTTGAACGTGAAAAAAATCTTAAATATCAATGTAGATGTAGACAATGTCGCTTAATCTACGGCAAACATCGTAGAGAACAAAATAGCGAAGGAAACAAGAAAAGCAAGGTTAAATATAGAATAAAGACAAGTAAAGAACTTGCAGATTCCTATATGAAAACTGTTTTGAAGGATGAACTCAAAAAGTATAAAATTAAATTTGAAGAATTACCCAAAGAGTATATAGAACTCAGAAAAACTTCAATTAAACTTTATAGAGAAGTTAGACGTTTGAAGAAAAATGATTGCGCAAATAACGGTATCTTATATGATAACAAAGATGAAGCATTGGCATCTTAAAAATTCAATGTATAACTTTAACTTAAAATAAGGAATCAAAATGAAAGAAATAAAAGCAATTGCCAACGCAGCTGAATTGAACAAATTGTTGGGAGAAACTTTAAGTATGGTTGCCAACGATAAAATTTCATTCCAAAAAGCAAAGACAATTGAAGGCTTAGCAGGTAAAATGGTTGCCAACAATCGTAATGAAATTATCAGAAGAATTTATGAAGATAAAGCTTCTGTCAAGTTAGAATTGTTTGATCAATAAAAAAAAAAAATAACCCTACTTAACTTGGGGCTTGCAATAAATTTAAGATTCATTCTGGCACGTCTTTGGTCGTTTATAATTACCACCAAAGTCATGGTGTGAACTTAGGTTCTTCGTGTTGAGAGTGATGACAGCTTGGAAAGACAAGCACCTTTACGCATGGCGATTGGCCGGTGTCCTAGCCACCGAAAAAAGGGCTAGTAGTTGCCTCCTGCGAATGAAGTCAGTCGCCAGCCGTAAACGTTTTATAATTATAACTTAATAGGAAAATAAAAATGAAAAATACAATGTGTAATCTTCCGGCTGAATGGTTGGAAAAACAATTACTGATTGAATCAATACCACAAATAGTGTTGGTTTTAATTTTATTCTTGGCCACAGTGTTGACTTTGTGGTGGTGGTTTAAATGTAGACTTTCAAGAGTTTACAGACAAACAGCATTGATAAGCTATTTATTGGTGGCTTTCGTACTTTGGTACAAAGCAAGCTTTTTATTGGTTAACATCGGTACCAATGTGTTCAACACAGAATATGCTGGACTGGTGAAATATTCGCAGGGTTGTCCTGCAGCATTAAAAGGAGAAATGAAATGAAAGTACACGGTTTTAATTCAGCAGTAAAATTTTTAGAATCAGAATTTCCAGAAACATCTTGGGTGTTGGTAAATGGTTGTGATAAAACATGGATATCCAACAAAGGTATCATAGCTTGTCTTATAAACAACAAATTTCATTATGTAAACAAGATGCGATAAATTTAGTATCTTATATGATAGACAATATAACTATAACTTTTGGAGAATAAAAAATGAATGCAATTAGAAATAATGTAAGATCTTTCGATGAGAAAAGAAAAGTAGCTTTACAACAAAAAAGAGAAGAAGCTCTAAAAGAATTTTACTTGAAAGAATCTGACGAGCTCAATAGAGCTTTTGCCATAATCAAGAGTCAAAGAATAACAATGGCAATTCAATGGGCTATTATTAGTTTAATGCTTATTCAAATTATTTTCGGTTAATTGGGGGAGGGAAATATCATGGAATTTTTAAATTTAGATTTGAATAAAGTTTTAGAAGTTTTAAATAACAAAGAAGTAATGAAACAAGTCTTGTTTGGATTTGGTTTATTTATGGCGTATAGTTTTGTTGATACAGAGTTAAGAACTAAGTTTGCAAGATTTATATTTAAATCGATTGGTCTGATTTCCATATGTGCAAATATTGTCGTAGGCACACATATGATAAATTTGACTGAAAATGCAAATGAATTGAAACAGGAATATACACGATTGGCAATTGAACACAATGATCTTCAGAGGGAATTTATAATGTTAAATACAAAAGCAACTCTTTCTATATCGGATACTGAAGAAACAAAGCCTGATAAAAAAGATATTATTTCAAAAGTAAAACGTAAATTGAAAGAATTCTTTTAATGGCTAAAAAGAAAAAGTCTAGTAAAACAAATGGACTATTTGCTAGACTTGCAAGATTTTTCACAGATAATAGTTCTGCGCCAACTACGTATGAAGTATATCAAACAATAGGTAATTCACATAAAATTAGACTGGGGGTACAATATGAGATAAATGAGTTTGATAGACGCAATGGAATTTTTAAAGAATTGAATGAATTGATTAGAATACGATTATTACTTAAATTAAATTATAAAGTTGAAAGTCCGTTAGACGTTAGGATCCGAAAGCTCCTAAAGAAGCTATAAAGCAGGCGTCTAAGCGCCTCCTTCTTTGTATAACAATAAATATAAAGGAGTTGGAATGCTTAGATATGAAATTTTGTATAGATTTATCATTACTGGTAAAATTATATCTGTTATAATAGCTAATGTAATAGCTTTCTTAATTTTCATTGAATATTTACCTTTCATGTTTAAGGTATTATTCTTTGAAGTTTCTTAACCTCAGGTTCCCCTTCGGGGGAACCTTTATTTCAATTTCTCTCTTTTTTTTTTTTATCCTGGGTATGATTTAAAAAGACCTAAACATCAACCTCAACTACTTTTAATTATGAAGCATA
>Ga0102913_1000011_pt1 | contig 50423 bp, 43 predicted proteins | sample Colrivmet1560A02_FD_78197 | JGI IMG/M metagenome (GOLD analysis project Ga0102913, IMG submission 78197) | Estuarine microbial communities from the Columbia River estuary - metaG 1560A-02 | ecosystem: Environmental > Aquatic > Marine > Intertidal zone > Estuary | place: USA: Columbia River... | reverse complement strand
GCGCGGGGGAGAACGCAGGGGTCGTGGCGGCCGCGCGCACTCAGCGAGGTAGCCTTACCATCGGGGCTGACGGTTTTTTGCGGCTTGAGGACGGTCGCGGTAGGCTTGAAGGCAATGCGGAAGACGACGTCTTCACCGTTGGTGATACCGCCTTGCGTGCCACCCGAGCGGTTCGTCAGGGTGCGGATGCGGCCGCCCTTCTTAACGAAGAGGTCGTTATGTTCGCTCCCCTTGAGCAACGTGCCAGCGAAGCCGCTACCGAGCTCGAAACCCTTGGTGGCGGGTAACGAGAGCATGGCTTTAGCGAGTTCCGCTTCGAAGCGATCAAAGACCGGTGAGCCAAGACCGACGGGGAGACCGGAGATGATGCAGCAGACGACGCCCCCGACAGAATCCCCGTCGGCGCGGGCAGCGTGAATGCGCGCTTCCATGCGTTGGGCGGTGGCGGGGTGGGGGCAACGGGTGGGCGAGGCTTCGACCTGCTTCAGGGAAGGCGTCTTCGTCGGCGCAGGCATGCGGATGTCGGCGATGCTCTCGACCCAGGCGGTAATGGTCGCCCCGCAGGCATGTTTGAGGACGGTCTTGGCCAAGGCGCCAGCTGCGACGCGGGCCGCCGTTTCGCGGGCGGAGGAGCGGCCGCCACCTTCGACGGCGCGGATACCGTATTTGGTATCGTAAGTGAAATCCGCATGCGATGGACGGTAGGCACTTTTCATCTCCGTGTAGGCCGACGAACGTTGGTCCACATTCCGGATGACGATGGCAATCGGGGAGCCGAGCGTGAGCCCGTCGGGCGAGAGTCCCGAGAGAATTTCCGGGGCGTCGCCTTCTTGGCGTTGCGTGGTGAGCTTGCTCTGGCCGGGGCGCCGACGGGCGAGTTCGCTCTGGAGGAAGGCGAGGTCGAATGGCACGCGCGGAGGGCAGCCGTCGATGACGACACCGAGGGCCGGGCCATGGCTTTCGCCGAAGGTCGCGATGCGGAAACACTGTCCGAAGATATTACCCATGTCTTGGTGAATGGTGGTTTAAAAAAAGAACGCCGCCGAGCCAAAAGGCCAGGCGGCGTCCGATGGCGGTTCCGCCCGACGGGCTTAGCGGCGGAGGTTCTGGGAAATACGGGAGACGATCTGCTGGCTCTGTTCGCAGTTGCCGAAGAAGCCGTACTTAACAGTCACCTGCGTGAAGTTTTCTTTGGTCACTGGGTCTTCGACCTTGGCGACTTCAATTTTGATTTCGAGGTCACCGATGGCCCGAGCATAGACGGTCACTTCTTGGAGTTCGTTATTCACGCGCTTATCGGATTCGCCCATGCGCTTCATGGTGTCGCTCTGGGAGTCGACGGCACGCTTGACGGCGTTGAAGACCACTTCAGGCGAGGCCTTGTAGCGGGTGACTAAAGCGCCCGTCGCATTCGAGTACGTCGAGCTGGGCTGATCAGGGTTGTCGACGCCCACGTAGGTGTTGCAGCCGGTGAAGGCGAGCGTGGCGGCGAGGAGGGCGAAGGGAACGGCGTGCTTCATGAGAGGATGGATGCGGTAGGCACAACGAAACACAGCGGACGCAGGTTGGCAACCGATTTCGGGACGGGCCCGTGGGGTTGACGGCGTCGACGGTAGGTGAAAAGTAATTACAAAATGGGGGGCGGCGCGGGGGAGGGAGTGGCCGGCCAGATCAGCCCCTGGCTGGAGGGGAGGGGGTGCGAAACGACGAAAATCCTCCGTTCTTAGCACTTAAGTTACTATTAATTAACTACTTAAGTAATTTAAAGACCGATTTCACTCATAAGTTAGGTACCAGCCCCTGGATCGCGCCTGTGGATAACAAAATGGGGCATATTTCTTGACGAGTGGGGGAGAGTGGGGAAAAGTGGGTGAAATGGGGGTGCTCCCCCAGCCCATGTCTATTGGTTCCACCTCCAGTCTCTTCACCGGCATCCATCATGGAAAATTGGATGAGAAGAATCGTGTCACGATTCCGGCGGCCTGGCGTTTCGAGAGCGCGGTGGAATCGGGTTTCTTGGCGATGTTCCATCCCGCGCTCGGAGCGATTGTCGTTTTCCCTCCGGTGATGGTGAAGCGCATTTCCGACGCCGCCCAGCAGGTGACGGTCAGTGATCCCGATAAGATGAACGCGCTGAGCTTGCTCGCTTCGAACAGTATTCAGGTCGCCTGTGATAAAGCGGGCCGCATCACGCTCAACGAGCACGTGGTGAAGGAAGCCCAGCTGGGCCGCGACGTCGTCTTCAAGGGCGGCTTCACCACTTTCCAAATCCTTTCAAAAAATCCGCCGGTCGTCGACCGCACGTCCGAGCAGACCCAAACCATCCTGCGCGCGCTCGCCGCGCTCGGGCTCTGAGCTAGTATCCAGAAGTTACTTACACAACTCACACGTTATTCACAGCCCCGCCGCCATGACCAATCACGTTCCCGTTCTGCTGGAGGAGTGCCTCGCGCTCCTCGCTCCGCAGGACGGCCGTGCCTACATGGATTGCACGTTTGGGGGTGGGGGGCATACGGCGGGCTTGTTAGACCGCGCGCCTGGCGCCACCGTGGTGGCACTCGACCGCGACCCCCAAGCGGGCGAACGCGCCGCGCCCTTGTTGGCCAAGTATGGCTCTCGGTTGTGTTTCCACGCCGAAAATTTCCGTGACCTTGACCGCGTTCAGGGTCGTTTTGCTGGAGTGCTGATGGACATTGGGGTGTCTTCGCATCAGCTGGACGACGCTGGACGCGGTTTCTCTTTCCGCTTCGACGCCCCGAACGACATGCGTATGGACACGCGTCGGGGCCGCACGGCGGCGGAGTTTCTTGAAAGTGCTGACCGGCGTGAGCTGGAGCAAGCCGTCCGTGATTTCGGCGAGGAGCCGCGCTGGTACCGGATCGTCAACGCCATCGAGGCCGCCCGCGGTTCGGGTCGCCTCACCCGCACAGCGTCCTTCGCTGAGCTCGTGGCCGAAGCCGCCCCGCCGCCCCCTGGTCCCCGCGGGCCGCACCCGGCGACCAAGACTTTCCAAGGTATCCGTATCGCCATCAATGATGAGCTCGGCGCCCTCGCCGCCGCCTTGCCTAAGGCGTTCGCCAAACTCGAGCAGGGGGGCGTCTTGGCGGTTATCTCCTTTCACTCGCTCGAAGACCGGATGGTTAAGCGCTACATGAACGAGGTCGCTGGACGCCCGGTCGACCGCGACGATAATCGTCTCCAGGACGAGCGCGTCAGCCATGCCGAACTCCTGACGCGTAAGGCCGTGCAGCCGTCCGACGAGGAACAACACCGTAACCCGCGGAGCCGCTCGGCCCGCCTGCGCGCCCTGCGCCGCACCGACGCATGAGCCCCCGCCGCTTCCTGATTGGTACCATGCTCGCGGCTTGCTTTGCCGTCGCCGCCGTCGGTGCCATCCATATTATGAAGCTGCGCTTACGCAGTGATGATGTGGGCGCCCGGATCCAGCGCCTCGAGCGCAGCATCGCCGAGTCCAAAAAGGAACTCGACGCCTTGAAGCGTGCCCGCGACCAGACGCAGGACAGCCTGCAGCTGAAGCAGATCGCCGGCGAAGACCTCAAGCCCCCGGTGCCCGAACAGGTCACTTTCATCCGCCTTACCCCCATGGTCACCGCCGTGGTCCCCCTTAACAATACTGCGAGCCCTCGTGTGACGGCTCTCAACATCGCGTTCCGTCCGACGACGGGGCAGGGAGGAAACGGAGCGCGATGACCCTTCCGCACGCCAGGCGATTGCGCTTCCGTTCGCTCGCCTGGGTCGTGTCCGCTTGTTTCCTCGTTGTCGTCGGTCGCTTGGTCTGGCTCCACTGGATTGACGCCCCTAGCCTCCGGGCGGAGGCACTCCAGCGGCGTTATGTTTTCCAGGAGAAGGTTTGTCGCCGGGGGGAAATCAGGGACTCGCAGGATAACCTGCTCGCCGTGTCCGAGGATGTCTGGGACATCGGCGTTGACCCAGAGTCACTCCATAAGGACGACCATAAGCGCGCGGTTGAGGTCGCCGCGATTTTGCGCCTGCCGCTCTTGACGGTCAAAGCGGCCTTCAACCCCGCTCCTCGCGTGGACGATGAAGGCGTCGCCCGCCGTGTCCGCTGGGTCGTCCTCGCGCGAGAATGCGATGAGGCGACCATGAAGAAGATCCAGGAACTAAAGCTCAAGGCCGTGCGGTCCGAACTCAAGTATCGTCGAAATTACCCGAAAGGGCAGTTGGCGGCACACGTCGTTGGTTACGTTAACAAAGAGATGGTACCGTCGGTCGGTATTGAAAAGTCACTGGACGGTTTCCTCCAAGGGCAGAAGGGTTGGATTGAATCCGAGCGCGATGGCCGTCGTCGCGAGATTGCCAGTAACCGCTTGCGCGAAGTCGCGCCCATCGACGGCAGCACAGTTGTGCTCACGATCAATAGCCTCGTCCAGAATGCCTGTGAGGTCGCCTTAGAAAAGGCCGCCCACCAGTATACGCCGAAGTCGGGTATTATCATCGTCAGCGAACCAAAGACTGGCCGTATCCTTGGTTTGGCTAATTGGCCCACGTTTGACCTGAATAAATTCTTCGACCCGAAGCTCGCGCCGATGGATAGCCAGCGTAACCGCGCCGTGTCCGATATCTACGAGCCTGGGTCGGTCTTCAAAATCGTCTCGGTCTCGGGCGCACTCGAGGAGCGACTCATCACGCCTAACTCCGTCTACGACTGTGGGCTTTCGGCCGTGCCCTACAAAGGTCGGATGGTCTCAATGCCCGCGGATTCGCACGCCCTGGGGTCCGTCGATGTCCGGCAAATCGTCCGGGAATCCTCCAACCGTGGGACCGTGCAGATTGGGATGATTTACGCGGAGCGTCTCGGCGAAGAGCGTTTCGATAAGTTGATTCGTTCCTTCGGCTTCGGGGCGAACACGGGCCTCCTGACGGGCGCCGAGTCGGGCGGCATGCTCATCCCGCCGTCGAAGTGGGATGGCTTAACGGTTTCCCGCGTGCCGATGGGCCACTCGGTCAGTGTGACCGCCATGCAGATGCATTACGCAATGTCGGTTGTCGCCGCCGAGGGGCAACTGATGCAGCCACAGTTAGTTCTCCGGATTGACGACCCGAAGACGAAGCAGGTCGTGCTCAACTACCCGCCCCGCTCCAAGGGCCGCGCCATCACGGCCGACACGGCGGCGTCCATGGCGACTTTACTCCGTGCCGTCTGCGCGAAGGGTGGCACCGCCCCGATTGCGGATATTCCTGACTATGAAGTCGCCGGCAAGACGGGCACGACGCAGAAGATCATCGACGGTAAGTATTCGACTTCACACCACGTGGCTTCGTTCTCGGGCTTCTTCCCCGTCAACGACCCCAAGCTAGCGATTACCGTCATTATTGATGAGCCGCATGGTGAAGGGGTGGGTTATGGCGGCAAGGTAGCGGCCCCAATTTTCCGCGAAGTCGCCCTGGAATGTATTAAGTGGCTCAACCTCCCAAAGGCTAACGCTGGCGTCGTCGCCACGGCCGCGGGTAACCCTTACGGCACCGCGTCAACGGCCACGCTCGTCGGTCGATGAACCGCTCGCCTAGCCAGACCCGTTTTGACCCGATGGAACGCCCTTCTTTCCAAACCTTGCTCCAAGGCCTCCCGGTCTTGGGTCGCTCGGGCGATTGGACAGCGAAGATTACTGGGCTGGTGACCGATAGCCGCCGCATCCTGCCGGGGTCGTTATTCTTCGCTTTACCCGGCCTCCGTTCCGACGGCCACGAATACCTGGATGACGTCATCGCCCGGGGCGCGGCTGCGGTGATTTCAGCCCGTCCCGTCACCGGCCTCCCCGCGGTGGCGGCCGCGCAGGTCGTCGACCCGCGCAAGGTCTTGGCGGAAGTCGCTCGGCGTTTCCACGGCCATCCCGAAACCGCCCTGCAATTAGTTGGCGTCACGGGGACCAATGGTAAGACGACGGTGACGTCGCTCCTACGTCACTTGCTCCAGACCGATGGTAGCCAGTGGGGTCTGGTCGGGACGGTCCGTTACCACCTCGGTCGCCGCTCCATCCCTTCTTATAAGACGACACCGGAGTCGGCTGACCTCGCGGCCTTCTTCCGCCAGATGGCCGACGCTGAGTGCGCCGGGGCCTGCCTCGAGGTGAGTTCGCATGCGCTCCACCAAGACCGCGTGCATGGTTTCCATTTTGCCGCCGCAGCCTTCACGAACCTCACGCGCGATCACGTCGACTACCATGGCGACCTCGCTACCTACTTGGACGCCAAGACGGTCCTCTTCGATGGTCGCAACGGTTCCGTCCCGGGGGTGAGCGTCTTTAACCTCGATGACCCCGCTGGCCATGTCCTCGCCGAGGCCTGCCGACGTCGCGGTCCCGTCCTGACTTTTGGCCTCTCTGCCGATGCCGACCTCCGCGCCACCGATGTGCGTTATACCCTGGCGGGCACGGAATTCACTGTCGTCTGGCAAGGACGCTCCGCTAGTTTCTCTTCGCCACTCCCAGGCGACTATAACGTCTCCAACGTGCTCTGCGCTTTGGCCCTGGCCGCAGCCTTGGGGCGCGAGCCGCTGACGTTGGTATCCGCCGTGGCGTCCTTTCCTGGGGTGGCCGGCCGCATGGAACGCGTCGAGGTCGGGCAAACTTTCCCAGTCTTCGTTGACTACGCCCATACGGACGACGCCTTACGTAATGCGCTCCGTATGCTTCGAGCCATTACGCCGGGCCGTGTCCTCTGTGTCTTCGGCTGCGGCGGAAATCGGGACCGCGGTAAGCGTCCAGCGATGACTCAGGTAGTCGCCGAGCTCGCTCATCTGGCGTGGGCGACTTCCGATAACCCGCGCAAGGAAAGCATCGACGCCATCTTTACAGACATGCGAACTGGGTTAGGTCCCTTGCCGACCGTGGAGTTCGTGGCTGATCGCCGCGAAGCCATCGGCCGCGCCCTCGCCGCCGCCCGTCCGGGCGATTGCGTGGTTGTCACTGGCAAGGGCCACGAGTCGACCCAGGAATTCGCCGATACCGTGGTGCCCTTTGACGACCGTCAAGTGGTCCGCGAATTACTCGACCTACGGAGGGGCAATGCGTCATGACCACTGCTTTTGCGCCGACCGACCTTGCCGCTTGGGCCCGCGGGACTTGGACGAGCTCGCCCTTGGCTCCCGTGACTGGATTCGGCACGGACACGCGCGCCTTGCATGCCGGGGATACTTTTGTGGCCCTGAAGACAGCGCGTCGTGATGGCCATGATTTCTTAGTCGACGCTCGCGCCCGTGGGGCCGCTTGTGCCGTGGTGGCGCATCCGGTGGCAGATACGTTGCCCCAGTTGGTGGTCGACGATCCGCAAACGGGTTTGCAACGCATCGCCGCGGCTTGGCGGCAACGTTTCCCGGGGCCCGTCATCGGCGTCACCGGGAGCGTCGGCAAGACTTCGACCAAGGACCTGCTGGGTGCTTTGTTGGGCCCGACGGCGTTTATCACGGAAGCCAACCTGAATAATCTTTTAGGGGTGCCGTTGATGCTGTTACGGCTCCGGGCCGACCTCCATCGCTTTGCGGTCATTGAAGCGGGCATGAGCGTGCCGGGTGAACTCGGCGTCAGCGCCGCTGTCATTCAGCCCGATGTGGCCATTGTGACCGCCGTCGCGCCGGTTCACTTGGAAGGTGTCGGTTCGCTCGCGGCGGTCGCCCGGGAGAAAGCGACTTTAGTGGCGGCCCTAGCCGCGGGTGGCCGCGCGGTTTTACCTGCTTCGCTGTTGGCTTGGCCAGAGTTCGCAGCCTTGGCCGACCGTTGCATCGCCGTGCGTTTCGCCGGCGAAGCGAATCCGCCCGTGCGCCCTGCACGTTTAGTTGAGGCGGCCCTCGGCCAATCCGAAGGACGGCGCACTTTGAGCCTCGATGGGGAAGTCTTTTTGCTGGGCCCAATTTCCGATGGGTTAGCACGTAACGCCGCCTTGGCGGTCCTTGCCGCCCGCGAAGTGGGCGCTGACCTGACGGCCTTACGCACGGCGTTAGCCAGCTGGGCTCCGCCGGTCGGGCGGGGCAGTGTGCACGCTCTATCCGCACAGACCTTCTACGTGGACTGTTATAATTCCAGTCCGGTTTCGCTGCTGGATGCTGCGCGTTGCTTCGATCACCTCAGCCAGGGTTCCGCGCTGCCTCGACTCTGGGTGATTGGCGGCATGGCCGAACTCGGCGTGAATTCCGCTGCGCTCCATCAGGCTTGCGGCGCCGATGTACCTGTCCGTGCGGGTGATGCCGTGGTCACGTTCGGTGGCGATGCCGCCCAAGTCTTGACGGGCTTACCGGTCGGCTCAGGCCTGCGCCGTGCCGCAGCCACGCTGGCAGAGGTCCAAGCCGTTGTCTCCGCCCATGCGGGTTTCATTTTCGTCAAAGGCAGTCGCTCCTTCGCCTTAGAGCGTGCGCTGCCGACCGACCTTTCTGCTCAACTTTCGTTCCACTAGGACATGCTTTACCTGCTCAACCAACTCGAATCTTTCTGGGGACCCTTCCGTCTCTTCGAGTATATTTCCGTCCGCGCCATTCTGGCCGGCTTCACGGCGCTGGCGTTGGGCATGCTCTTGTCGGGCCCGATTATCCGTGCGCTCAGCCGACTCCGTCAGCCAGAGCGCTCCAAGGAACTCATGGGTGACCTCGCCAAGGAAGGGGGCAAAGTCCCGACCATGGGCGGCTTACTCATCGGTGCCGCCATGATTCCTGCGGTACTCCTTTGGGCCAAGCCCAACGTCCTCGTCCTCGCTTCGCTCTTTTGTCTTCTGGGCATGGGCCTCTTAGGCTTCGTCGATGATTGGCTGAAGGTTCGCCACGGCACTTCGGATGGCATCTCAGCGCGCACTAAACTCGGTGGCCAAGCCATCGTCGCTTTGTTGGCCATCGGCATCGTGCTCCTCGATCCCGCCTATCGGAGTAGCCTCTGCGAGATTTGGCTGCCGATTCTGAAAGGGCCGATCTGGTCGCAGGATTCGCTCGGCTGGCCCTTCGCTGCCTGTCTGAGCGTTGCCGTGGCCTTTATTGTGCTGGTCTGCATGGGTTGCTCCAATGCCGTGAACCTTACCGACGGCTTGGATGGGCTCGCCATCGGTTGCGTTATCATCACGACGACCATCTTCGGGGCGGTTGCTTACTTGGCTGGTCGCTATGATTTCGCCAAATACCTACATATCAGCTACGTGCCGGGCGCCGGCGAACTCGCGGTATTCTGTGCCGCCTTGGTCGGCGGCAGCCTTGTCTTCCTTTGGCATAACGCGGCCCCGGCGGAAGTCTACATGGGTGACGTGGGTGCCCTCGGTATCGGCGGCGCCCTCGGTTGTGTGGCCTGTTTAATGCACCAGCCCTTCCTACTCGCGATTGTCGGTGGCGTGTTTGTCGTCGAGGCTGTCTCGGTCATTCTGCAAGTCAGTTATTTCAAGTGGACGGGCGGCCAGCGCCTTTTCCTGATGACGCCCATTCACCATCACTTCCAGAAGAAGGGTTGGCCCGCGACCAAGGTCGTGGCGCGTTTCTGGATTCTCTCCTTCCTCTGCGGCCTACTCGGCCTGCTAACGTTGAAAATCGGATGACCGAAATCCCCGACAGCCTCCGTCGTCGTTTGACCCGCCCCGCCGCCATCTTGGGTGCGGGGGTGAGCGGTCGTGCGGTCGCCGAAGCGTTGGGCTTGGCGGGCTTTGCGTCCGTCATCTACGACGAGAAAGGCGCCAACGCGGTCTTTGGTCCGGAAGAAGCCGCGCGCCATGACCTCATGGTCTACAGCCCGGGCTTCGCGCAGCCGCACCCGTGGATATTGGCGGCCCGTCGGGCCGGTTTACTCTGCCTCGCGGAGTTGGATTTCGGCGCCTTACTTTGGTCGGGCGCTTCCATCGCCATCACGGGGACGAACGGGAAGACGACGCTCACGGATTTCCTTTCTTTTGCGCACAAGCGGGCAGGCCTGAATGCGATCGCCTGTGGTAACGTCGGCCTACCCTTGACCTCCTTGGCCAACACCTCTTCGAACGCCGCGTTCCTGGCGGTCGTCGAGGTCAGTTCTTTTCAGGCGGAGGACTTACGTCACTTCGCGCCGGAAATTGTCCTGTGGACGAATTTCGATGAAGACCACCTCGATCGCCATGGCGAGCTCGAGAGTTATTTTCGAGCCAAGTTCAAACTCGTCGAACGGATGGTCGTCGGCGGCACTCTGATTGTGGGTGAGTCGGTCCAGGCTGCGGCTCAACAGTTCGGCATCGAGATGCCCGAAGGCACGATTATCGCCACGCGGGCCGAAGTCGCCGACTCCATCCCGGCTGGTTCGGTCTTCGAGTCTTGGCCGCAACGCGAGAACTGGGCGCTGGCGGTCCGCTATTGGCAGTCCCGCGGCATCCCTTTGCGTCATCTCGAGGAATCCGCTAAACTCTTCCGGCCGGCTCCGCATCGGCTCCGCAAGGTCGCTGAAGCCCGTGGCATCGAATTCTGGAACGACTCCAAGGGCACTAATTTCCACGCTGTTTACGCCGCGCTGGAGCAATTCACGATTCCCGTCCGTTGGGTTGGTGGCGGTAAATGGAAGGGCGGCGACCTAAGTCGCTTTGCTGCGACCATTGCCCCCCGCATTGATTCCGCCTACCTCATCGGCGAGACGGGGGTTGAGCTACAGCGTGCGCTCACCGCCCTCGGCAAGCCCGCGCGCTTTTTCACTTCCTTGCAGGACGCTGTCGTCGCTGCCGCCAAGGACGCCCAAGGCCCCGTGGCCATTCTTTTGAGCCCGGGCTTCTCCAGCTTCGACCAATTCAAAGGCTATGCCGAGCGCGGTATCGTCTTTGAGCGTGCGGCCACCGCTTTGGCTAACCGCAGCTAACTTTTCGTTCACCAATCTTCCAACCCAAACCCAACCACACACACATCATGCGTCCTATCATCACCGTCAGCGCCGTCGTGCTCCTGCACCTCTGCGTCATCGCCGTCCTCGTCGGAGTCAACGGCTGCCGTAGCACCAGCGGCTACGAGAAGGAACCCGACCTCACCGCATACTCCGCGGGTGCCCGTAACGGCACCCCTGCGACTTCGCTGACCTCTCCGGGCGGCACTGGCCTAGCGCCCCTGCCGGTTGCAACGTTGTCGACCCCTAAGCCCACCAAGCTCACTCCAGTAACGCCTGCGGGCGTGGGTGGCACGCACACCGTGCTTAAGGGCGAAACCCTGTCCCTCATCGCTGGCCGCGAAAAGGTCAGCATCGATGACCTCGCTGCCGGCAACGGCATTTCCAGGAACTCGGTGATTCGCGAAGGCCAAAAGCTAAAGATTCCGGCCCCCGGCGCTGCCAAGAAGGCTGCCTCGAAGGCCCCTTCGGCCGCTCCGAAGTCCTCGGGTAGCGCTCCCGCCGCGCCAGCCGCTCCCGCTGGCCCAGCGATCGAGCCGCTGAAGATTATCCGCTTTACGGCTGAGCCAGCTCCGGCTCCGGCAGTGGATGCGGGTGCCCCGGCTCCCGCCCCGACCAAGTAATCCGCTTCGGTTAGTTCCGTCCGCCCCCCGTGATTATCGCGCCCAAACAGGAGAGCCCCCGTTTTCTCGGGAGCCACGCCTTTTGGATCGCGGTGATTGCGGTGGGGTTGATCGGTTTTGGCCTCGTCAATCAATACAGTGCGGGCATTTCACTGAGTTCGAAAAATCGGACGGCGGCGTTTGATCGCCAGCTGATGTACGTGCCCTTCGCGCTCTTGGCCGGTTGGCTCGCCTTCCGCGTCAACCTTGAGCGCCTCCGCGAGTACCGTTGGTGGATTCTTGGAGCCGCGATGCTCGCCATGGTCGCTGCCCGTATTCCCGGCATCGGTGTGACTGTGAACGGTTCCTGGCGCTGGATCGACTTCGGCTTCTTCCGCCTGCAGGCCTCGGACCTCGGCAAACTCGCCCTCGTCCTCGTTCTTGCTGACATGTTATCGCGCCTCCAGCGTCATACCATCGACCTGCGGAAGCCAGTCTTCTGCTTGAGTACGCGGGAGCCTTATCTTTTCACCCCATCTGGTTGGTTGGATTGCCGTGAAGGCTTCGTTAAACCCGCCCTCCTGATTGGCTGTATCTGCTTCGGCATCGCGCTGGGGCCGGATCTTGGTACCATCGTGCTCTGTGCCGCGGTCGGCGGAACGATGATGTATATCTCGGGGGTTCGTTGGAAATACATTATCCCGACCTTCGTCATCTGCAGTGGAGCTTTCACGCTTTTGATTCTGAACTGGGGTAACCGCTTCCGCCGTTTCACGTCGTTCATGGATCCGTGGGGGCATCGGGATAACGAGGCTTACCAGCTCTTTGAGGGCATGATTGCTTTTGGCGTCGGTGGCTTGACTGGGAAGGGCGCCGCCAACGGTCTACAAGTCCGCGCCTACCTGCCGGAGGCGCACACGGACTTCGTCTTGGCGAACATCGGCGAAGAACATGGCCTCATCGGCACGGTCTTGGTGGCCTTGGCCTACTTGACGATTTTCTGGTTGGCCTTCCGCGCCATGCAGTTCTCGCACGACCTCTATCGCCTGAATATTTGTTTGGGGGCGACCCTGTTCCTGGTGCTCCAGGCGTTGGTGAATATGGGCGTCGTCACCGGATTGTTACCGACCAAAGGAATTTCGCTACCCTTTCTAAGTTACGGTGGCACCAATCTCGTCATCATGTCCTGCATGGTGGGACTTATCCTGAACTGCATCCGCGAGGCTGGGCAGTCTCCGTTCACCCCCAAGGAGGCGCGCGCATGAGCCGCGTGCTGCTTGCCTGCGGCGGGACCGGTGGCCATATCGCCCCCGGTATCGCCTTGGCTCAGCGGCTCACGGATGACGGACACTCATGTGTTTTGGTGGTTAGCCGTAAGACGGTGGATGCGCGCATGACGGCGGACTACCCGCAGTTTACTTTTGTGGCCGGTCGCGGCCGTGGCTTTGGTCCGGGGTGGATAAACCGGTTACTATTTTTACCGGCGCTGGTCGCTTCTATTGGCTCTTCTTTGCGTTTACTTCGGGGCTTTCGCCCGGATGTATTGGTGTGTTTCGGTGGCTTCATGAGCGTGGGCCCCGCGCTCGCCTGTTGGCTGCGTGGCATTCCGGTCATCGTCCATGAGTCCAACCGCCGTCCGGGCAAGGCCGTCCGGCTGATTGCCCGCTTTGCGCGCGCCTTGCATTTACCAGCGGGGGTGCGGCTGGAAGGCATCCCGCTTAAACGTCAGCACGATTCAGGCTTTCCGGTGCGGAAAGAGATTCGGCCTTCCGCTAAGGAGGTCGCCCGGAAAACATTAGGTTTTCCGACTACGGGAAAGTTATTGTTGGTCGCGGGTGGGAGCCAGGGCTCGCGGGCCCTCACGAAATGGGTCGAAACGCAGTTAGCCGAAATTTCGGTCCGCGGACTGCATGTGCTTTGTTTGACGGGCCCCGGGGGGCGGGGCGGGGAAGTCCGAGCGGGAAGTTCGGTCGTTCGTTTTCTGCCGTTCTGCAACCAGATGGGTCTCGCCTATTCGGCCGCCGACTTGGCTATAACGCGGGCGGGTGCGGGCACCTTGGCGGAATTGGCGGCGTGCCGGACGCCAGCAATCTTGGTGCCATTCCCATTTGCGGCCGACGACCATCAAACGGCCAATGCGCAGTATTTTGTCGATACTGGTGCCGCGCTGCTGGTGCCGGAGGGAGATCTCTTGGACGCCACGGCCTTGATTTACGACCGTCTCTCCAATAACTCGGCTCTGGCCGAAATGCGCAATGCCTTGGCCCTCGCCGATGCCGACAATCGCTGGGACGAACTTTTCCAAGAAACTGTCCAGCTCGCGCGTGACCCGCGCGCCCCGGTCGCATGAGCGTACCTGCTTCTGCTTGGATGCTCGGGGCTTGCGGCATGGGCGTGGGTCCCTTGGCCATCTACTTGAAAGGGGCGGGGTGCGATGTCTCGGGCTGGGATGATGCCACGGGCAGTCCCATGGAAGCCCATCTAGCGACGGCTGAAATCCCGTTGTTGCGCGATCCTTGGGCCGCGGGCCGGACGCCGGTCGTCGTGGGTCGTTCGAGCGCCGTCAAGCCAGGCCATCCAGCGCTTGATTTGGCCACGCAGCAGGCCGCCCGCGTCCTGCGTCGGGGTGAATTACTTGCGGAGAGTGTTGCGGGTCGTCGATTCGTTGCCGTGTGCGGTAGCCATGGCAAGACCACGACTTGCGGGATGCTAGTCTCGGCGTTGGCTTCCGCGGGCGCGGATTTTGGTTACGTGTTAGGCGGGCTTTTTCGCGACCCGGATTTCCCGCCAGCGCGCGCTTCCGCCGCTTCGCCTTGGGTGGTCGCCGAGGTCGACGAAAGCGATGGTACGATTGGGGCCTTTTCGCCCGACGTGACGGTCGCCGTGAACCTCGACTGGGATCATCCCGATTATTATCGCGACGAAGCCGCGCTGGAAGGCGTCTTCCGCGCCTTGTTTGAGCGCACGCGGACCGCGGTAGTCATTCCCGCCGGTAACGAACGCTTGGAGCGCCTGACGCAAGGCCTGCAGGCTCAGGTGCTTCGTGTTGGGAGCGATGGCGACTACGCCGCGGCCTTCTTGTCCGGCGACCACGCGAGTTCGCGGCTGAGCCTTGGCGGTCGCTTCCCCAACGTCGAAGTGACTTTACCTGTCGCTGGTGCTTTTAACCGCGCCAATGCGACGATGGCCTTGGCCGTGACGCACCTCGTCACCGGTGGACTCGTGGCGGCGCCTTTAGCGCGTTGGAGCGGCATCCGTCGCCGGCAGGATGTTTTATTTGAGCGCAGTGGACTCCGCGTGCTGGCCGACTACGCGCATCATCCGACGGAGATTGCCGCCTTGCTGCATTGGATTCGCGACACCCATGCCGGCCGCTTGATTGTGGTCTTCCAGCCGCATCGCCATACGCGCACACGTCAATACGCGACAGAGTTCCGCCAAGCCCTGCAGGTCGCCGACCACGCCATCGTGCTGCCAGTCTACGCTGCGGGCGAAGCCGCCGTCGACGGCGGTCGTTCCGATGCGGTCGTCGCGGGCTCCTCCCTGCGTTTGGTCGAAGATCGGGCGAGTTTGCCAGCGCTCTTGTCGGGCCTATCCGCTGGGGCTGATACCGTTGTCGCCTTCGTCGGCGCCGGGGATATCGAGCGCGACGCGGAGCTGTTTGCGAAGGCACTCCGTGCGGAAGGTTTACCTACCTTAACCGAAGACCTCGGCGAACTCGTGGCCGGTAAGGTTTCAACCGCTTGCATCGTGCGGTCGGGTGAACCCTTGGCGCGTCGGACGACCCTCGGGGTCGGCGGTGCCGCCCGCTGGTATGCGGAGCCTGCCACCGTCGATGACGTCGTCGTGCTGCTGCGGGCCGCTGGACGTCTCGGGTTGCCTTACTTTATCTTGGGCCGTGGTTCTAATTTATTGGTTTCCGACGATGGTTACGACGGCCTGATTCTGCATCTCCCTGCCGAGACCTGGGGGCAGGTGACCGACCTTGGAGACGGACGACTCCGCGTCGGGGGTGGCACCAAGCTCAAGGAACTTTGCGGCTTCGCCGCCAAGGCTGGCCTCACCGGTTTCGAATTCCTAGAAGGCATTCCGGGGACCATCGGGGGTTCCTTGCGCATGAACGCTGGCGCCATGGGTGGCTGGATCTTTGATGTCGTCGAGTCGGTTGAATGGCTCTCGCCTCGTGGGGTCGTTCGGGCTGCCCGGCGCGATTGCTTTGACGCCCTGTATCGCGATTGTCCGCAGCTTCATGGGGCCGTAGTGTTGTCGGCGGTCCTTCGCGCCCGCGGGACGGCGACCACGGATGCGATACGCCTGACGATGGATGAGATGGGACAGAAGCGCCGGGCTTCCCAGCCACGTGATGCGAGCGCCGGGTGCGTCTTCCGTAATCCTGATAACGATAAGGCCGGGCGGCTCATCGAAGCCAGCGGCCTCAAGGGCACGCACGTCGGTGCAGCGACGGTCTCGCCCATCCACGCCAATTTCATCGTCAACCTCGGGGACGCCCGGGCGGCCGATGTTCTCGCCCTCATGCGCGAGGTCCGTCGAGCCGTGCAAGAGCGCCATGGGTGCGTCCTCCAACCTGAAATCGTGGCCCTCGGGCGCGAATGGAAAGATTTACTATGAGTCTGCCTTTACAGCCTGTCGTGCTCTGCGGCGCCGTTTCACCGGAACGCGAAGTCTCGCTTCGCTCGGGGCGGGCCGTCGCCGGGGCTTTGCCGGGCTGTCGCTTGGTCGAGTTGGAGCGCAACGAACTACCTGAGTGGCTCGACGCCGCCCGCCAGGTTGTGATCCCGGTTATCCATGGCGATTATGGTGAGGACGGGACCGTCCAAGCTGAGTTAGACGCACGGGGTGTCGCCTACGCGGGCTGCGAGGCTGCGGCCAGTCGTCTCTGCCTCGACAAGGTGGCCACCAAGAACGCCATGCGTCGCGCGGGTGTTCCGGCCATCCCGGAGGTCGCCTTTGCCGGTGCCGCCAAGCCCACTGCCGCTGCCCTTATGACGCAACTCGGTCCGCAGGTCGTGCTCAAGCCAGCCGACAAAGGCAGTAGCGTCGGCCTTTACGTGGTGGACGGGGAGGGCGCCATCGCTGCCGCCTTGGCCCAGATACCACCTTCCGGCCAGTGGATGGCCGAGCGGCGCCTGCTGGGCCGCGAGATGTCTATCGGCATCTTAGGCGGTCAAGCCATGGGCCTCGTCGAGATTGTCCCCCGCAAGGGCGTCTATGATTACCAGAGTAAGTACACCAAAGGCTCGTCGGACTATATCTACCCGGCCCCGGTCTCGGCCGAACTCACCGCGCGTATTCAGTCCGCGGCCGAGGCGCTCTTTCAGGCCTGTGGTTGCCGCGACTTCGCCCGGGCCGACCTCTTTCTTGAACCGGACGGGCAATTCTATTTCTTGGAGATTAATACGATGCCTGGCATGACCGAAACTAGTTTGATGCCTAAGAGCGCTTCCTGTGCCGGCCTTGATTTCCCCGCGCTCGTGCAGCGTATGACCGCCCCTGTCTTTACCCGCGCCGCCGCGCGCGCCTACCGCTCTGCATGAACCTCTTTAACCGTCTCCGTCAGTTCTTCAGCCCACGTCGCGATGCGTTCATGGGTCCCGCCGACCGTGAGTGGCGCCAACTGATTCCCCAAGATATCCGCCGCGTGCCGGGCGATGAACTCGGCCGCAAGCGCGCCGCCCGTTCGCGTCTACCGCTTTTCGTGGCGGTGGTCTTCTTCGTGACCTTGGGTGGAATTGTTTGGGTCTCCATCGACGACACCACTGCGGTGGTTGGGGGGAATGGCTCCATGCGCTTTAAGACAGACGGGTTTTTCCCGGTCACGGATTTACAGCGCCTCGTCGCGCAGGGAAAAGACGGAGCGGCCAAAGACGTCGCGGCGATGAAGGCGGATCTCGAGGCGGATACGCAGATTGCGAGCGCAGATGTTCGTCGCCGCGGGGATGGTTCGTTAGAAATCATTTTACGTGAACGTAAGGCCGTGGCGAAAATTGCCAGCCTACCTGGTTCTGGCCCGATGATTATCCGACTCGTTAGCCCCGAAGGCGTGCAGTTCTCGGGCGCGGGCTACCCCTCCGAAGCGATTCGTAACCTGCCACTAATTATAGACTATCGGACCACTGGTAGCGGCGATAAAGTGACGATTGAAGGCATCGAAGTTGCGGGGCCGTTCTTGCTTGCGGCGCAATCGGCCTATCCGAACCAGTACCGGGAGTGGAGTGAGCTTTCGCTGCGTGATTGCTTCGGGGCTCAGGAAGATTCTCCTGGCTCCAATCTACGTGTCACCGTCCGGCGGGGGTCCCAGCCGGCCGACCGTGCGGTGCTGACCGAGATTATCTTCTCCACCGCCAACTGGCGCAACGAACTGGCGATTCTCTCGCGCCTCGACCTCGACGGCCTACTCCGGCGCCCGGGCAACACCGCCCCGGCGTATGTGCTCAAACTTTCCATCCAGAACCGCACCTCTGCGCGTTCTGTCCCTGAACCCCGCCTCGTGCCTGCCACCCCTCGATGACCAAATCTAAGTCACTTCCCTCCCTGATCGCCGTCATCGATATCGGGACCCACAAGACTGTCGGCCTCGTCGGCCAGGTCATCGACGGTAAGGCGCGTATGCTCAGCTTTAGCGAGCGGCGGACGGAAGGCGTCGTCAAGGGTACCGTCGTTGACCTAGAGAAACTCCACAACTGCGTTCACGAAGCCGTGAACGACCTCGAGCGGGTCGCCCAGCGCGGTATTGAGGAAGTTTACCTGACCATCGCGGGCCCCTCTGTCACGGGTGAGCGCGTCAAGGGCTTCGTGGCGGTGCCCGCCCATGATGGCAAGGTGACCATCAAGGACTTCAAAGAAGCAATGCAGTCCGCCAAGCGCCTTGAGCCCCCAGAGGGCCGCGCTACGATTCTCTACATGCGCCAGCCGACGATGCTGGACGGCAAGGGCGTCGAGAATCCCGTGGGCCTGCAGGGCAAGCGCCTGGAAGTGAATTTCTGGCGGGTGACCATGGAGGAAGGTAATGTCCGCTTTCGGGTGAAGATGATCAATGCGATGAGCATTCATGTCCGCGACTTCATCCTCGCCTCGCATGCGGCGGCCTGTGCGCTGATCAGTGAAGCCGAGAAGCTGGGCGGAGTCTTAGTCATCGATTTTGGCGCGGGCACGACGGATTGGATTCTCTACTTTAAAGGCCATATTCTTTGTGCGGGCTCGATACCGGTCGGTGGCGAGCACCTCACCAATGATCTCAGCGTGGCTTTGCGCATTAGCCGCGACACGGCGGAGGACCTCAAGGTACGCTTTGCATCAGCGGTGCATCGCGAGAACGACGCGAACCAGACTATTTGGAAAGACGGCGATAAGGGCGTGGGTGACCAGCAGTTTAACCGTGGGACCATTACGCAGGTCACCGCGTTGCGCTTCCAAGAGACCTTGGAGTTTGTCCGCAAGGACGTCCTGCATCAGCTCGAGCAGATCTTCCCTGGCCATGTCATGAAACTCGACCAGAACTTTCTGCCCTCTGGCGCCATCCTGACGGGTGGTACGGCCAATCTCGCTGACGCGGCGGAGGCTGGCACGACTATCTTGGGCCTGCCCACCCGAGTCGGCATCCCGCAGTTTGAGAAGGAGGCTTACCGGAAGCCCGAATACGCGGGCGTCATCGGTATGATGAAGGCCGCCATTGAGGATGCTCCGCCGCCTGTCCGTCGACCGCAGGGCGTGCTTGCCTGGCTCAAGGACATGTTCCGCTTCTAAGATGGAACCCAACCGCGCCATCTTGCTGGTCGGCCTCGGTGGGGCGGGGTGCTCCATCGTCGCGCGGCTCGCACCCAGCTTGCCCGCGGAGGTTAAGGTTGCCTTAATCGATACGGACGCGGCGGCTTTGGTCCAAGCGAACGGTCGGGAGACAATCCAGTTGGGCCGGGCCCAGACTCGCGGGATGGGGACCGGTGGCGAGGTCTCCGTGGGCACTGCTTCGGCGGAATCTGAGGAGCCGCAACTGCGGCGACTTTTCACGGGCTATGCGCTCGTCGTGTTGGTCACGGGTTTGGGTGGCGGGACGGGAAGCGGCGCTGCGGCTTTTCTCGCAACGGTCGCCACGGATGCGGGCGCGACGGTGTTGGCTTATGCGACGATTCCCTTTTCGCATGAGGGGGAACGGCGGAAACGCCAAGCCAGCGAAGCCCTCGATAAGTTGGGCGCCAAGGCCCATGGCTTGGTTACGGTGCAGAACGACCTCTTGCTCTTGCAGGTTTCCAAGGAGGCTCCGTTATCCGAATCTTTTGCCGCTGCCGACGAGTGGGTCGGTGGGGCCTTGCGGGCTTTAGCTGGGACCTTCGTGCCGGGCGCTTTGGTGCCGGCCGATCCGGCTGCGGTGCGCTCGATTTTGTCGACGCCTGGTTCGCCCACGCTCTTTACCTACGGTCGTGGTGAGGGGCCTGGTGCTGCGCTCGCCGCCGCCCGCGCCGCCAATGAATGTCCGCTGGCCCACGCGCCCGGTGCCACGACCAAAGCCGCTTCGCTGTTTGTGGCCGTGACGGGTGGTCCCACGCTTTCGGCCACCGAAGCCTTCGAAGCCGTGGCCGCCGTGCGCATGCGTTTCGGCGGGGAGACCACGACCTTACTTTGTGCGCGCGTGGTGGCAGATTTTGGTGATCGCGTCGAAGTAGCCGTACTGGGTGCCTCGACCCCCGCGCTTAAGTCCTTGAAAAAAGGGAAGGGCACTAAGCCGGGTGAGGAGAACCAGCAGATCTTTGGTTTTGCGACCGAGGATTCGATACGCCGCGGTCTGTTCGGTGGGACGCCCTTGACCTTCATCGACGGGCAAGATGTGGACGTGCCGACCTATATTCGCCGCGCGGTCCGTCTGCCGGTCGGTCCTTAATCCTCGCTTCCCTGTTGCGCCCCGCAGGGTCCCTCCTACGTTCGGCGACATGGCTTTCGACGTTGCTTCCTTGCGCCAAGACTTCCCGATCCTCGGGCGGTCCGTGCATGGTCGGCCGCTAACCTACCTCGATAATGCGGCGACCTCACAGAAGCCGCAGGTCGTCATCCAAGCCTTGGTCGACTATTACTCGCAGGGTAATGCCAACGTCCACCGCGGCGTCCACCTGCTCAGCGAAGAAGCCACCCAAGCCTTCGAGCGCTCGCGTGAGGTCGTCGCCCGTTTCCTTGGCCTAAAAGACTCCCGCGGTTGCGTCTTTGTGCGCGGCGCCACGGAAGGCATTAATCTCGTCGCGGAGACTTGGGGTCGGACCCATCTGCGGGCGGGGGATGAGATTCTCCTCACGGCGCTGGAGCACCATGCCAACATCGTGCCTTGGCAGGTTGCCGCCGAACGCAGCGGTGCCAAGGTCGTGGTTGTGCCAGTGACCCCGTTGGGCGAGGTCGACCTCGACGCTTTCCGCCGGCTACTCTCGCCGCGGACGAAGCTCGTGACGTTCGCGCATGTCTCGAATGCTCTCGGTACGGTCAATCCGGCCGCAGAAATGACCCGCCTCGCTAAGGCGGTGGGCGCGACCGTGCTGATTGACGGCTGCCAAGCCGCCGCGCATTTCAAGGTCGATGTCCCCGCCCTAGGTTGTGACTTCTACGCCTTCTCCGGACACAAGACCTTTGGCCCGACAGGTATCGGCGTCCTCTGGGGCCGCCCAGAAATCCTGGATGCTTTACCGCCCTACCAGCTTGGCGGGGACATGATTCGTAAAGTCGACTTCGAAGGCACGACCTTCCGCGAGGCCCCTGAGCGCTTCGAAGCGGGTACGCCCGATATCTCCGGCGCCATCGGCTTGGCCGTCGCTTTGGAGTATTTCATGCCGCGGCAGGCCGATGCGCATGCGCATGAGCACAAGCTCCTCGCCGCGGCGACCGAACGGCTTCGGGCCATCAAGGGCCTCCGCCTCATCGGCGAAGCCCCCGAGAAAGTCGCCCTCTTGTCGTTCCTGATTGAAGGAAGCCACCCGCATGACATCGGCACCTTGCTCGATGCGGATGGGATTGCGATTCGCACGGGTCACCATTGCTGCATGCCGTTGATGAAGCACCTCGGTATTCCCGGGACGGCCCGCGCTTCCTTTGCCTTTTACAATACCTTGGAAGAAGTGGACCGTCTCGCCGTCTCGCTGGAAAAGATTCGCAAGATGATGGCTTAAGCCTGCGTGGCGTGGGGGGAGCTACGGCGGATGACGTCGAGGATACCTTGGACTTCGAAGTTACGCGAGGAGCCGACGAGCCCGAGTACGCGCCTAGCCGCTTCGATATCCTCGGGGTGGTTACCGGGTGGCCATTCAATCCAGGCGCGTTCGCAGTTGTATCCGGAGGTATGGAGTAAAGGGAGTAAGGCATTGATACAGAGCGTGTCGGCTCGGCCGTCGGGGAAGACGCATCCGAGAATACTGTCGTGCAGGCGGCGGCGGTGGCTGGTGAGGACGGCCTGTTCCAACTCGGCACCCCAGAGGCGGACCCGCTCGCGCCAATCCGGTTGCCGACGATTCAGTTCCAAATATTGGGCGAGGCGCCGGTAGGGGTGTCCGGCGGGACGTAAGCCACGCAGGCGCCAACGCCCGCACTTTTCCATGTAGAGCGCATCGAGGCCGAGCAGAACCATTTCGGAGGGGGAGTGGGCGCGGGCCAGTTCGGACATCGGGGCCCGGTTGCCGCCGTGACCAAGGGATTCCACGACCAGTTCGTGGCAGGCCGCTTCCCAGCCGATGACTTTGGCGCGGGCCTTAGCGTGCTTGGCTTTACGACGAAAACGTTCCACGGCGCGGCGGCGTAACCCCGGGAGAATCGTCGTTTCGGCTGCCTGCACCTTGAGGGCCACTTCGCCTGCCCGGCCGCGTAGTTCGAGCAAGGCATCTTCTTCAGCGAGGTCTTCGAGGTCGCGCGGCAGGTAGGGTAGGAGTACCACTGTCTCGGGCTGGTGGCCGGATAGCGTCGTCACGTCCTTGACGCCGGGCAACAGCACCGCGTGCAGGACTACGCCGGAGAAGTTTGGGTCGCGGTCATGATGGTGTGCCTGCCAGTCGCTGGAGCGTAAGTGGATCTCCACGTCACCGCGGATGCGACGCTCATCGATGCGCAGTTCGGCTCCCAGGAAGTCGGGTCCGGCACCGCGGTTCCAGTCGCCTGGTGACAGGACCTCGACCTTCTTCCCGCTGGCCGAGGCCATGGGGCCCTTGACTTCGCCAGAAGCCCAGAGCCTTTGGATGGCACGTTCACCGATGGCGAAGGGGCCGTAAGGACCTTCGAGTTCTTCCACGCGATCGCAGGTGCTCATACCCGCTTTCATAGACTTAAACCCACGGCCAAGGGAAACTCGCCTATTGCTCAAGGGTAACACACCGAATCCGCTTGAGGCGAATCCGAGCCTCGCCTCTAATCCCTTGCACGGAGAGGTGGCAGAGTGGTCGATTGCACCTGACTTGAAATCAGGCGAGCCGCAAGGCTCCGAGGGTTCGAATCCCTCCCTCTCCGCCCGCAGGGCGGAAGGGTGGGATGAGAACTCGTTCGGTGAGCCCGAAGGGCGAACAGACAAGGCCGCAGGCCTTGGGCCGTCAGGCCCGGAGCGAAGCGCAGTCAATCCCTCCCTCTCCGCCCGCAGGGCGGAAGGGTGGGATGAGAACCCTTGGGTTCGGCGAAGGCCGCTAGGCCGAGCAGGCAAGGCCGATGGGCCTTGGGCCGTCAGGCCCGGAGCGAAGCGTAGTCAATCCCTCCCTCTCCGCCCGCAGGGCGGAAGGGTGGGATGAGAACTCGTTCGGTGAGCCCGAAGGGCGAACAGATTGACTTCAATAAAGTTATACATTACTAGTTCCTAGTGTACTTATTCAAATTTTTATTTTCGCGTCTGCGCAGTCTTTTCCCTGAATCCAGCAAAGTTCCCTCGGCTAACCCTGTACCGAGCAAATATGAAATCGAAAAAATGAATGAATTTAACGAAATTAAACTCAGGGCAGAACAGGGTGACGTTGAGGCGCAGTGTGATGTCGCGAATCGCTACACGAAGGGATTATTTTTTGGCGGCGTCGAGGTAGATGGTGAACAAGCTGTTCGTTGGTATCTTAAGGCGGCTGAACAGAAGCATGTTAAGGCGTTCTATGGTCTTTCGAAATGCTTCGCAGAAGGCTTAGGAGTTGCCGAAGATCAGGCTCAGGCATTTGCTTGGTTACAAAAGGCGGCTGAGGCTGGAGATTCTTTGGCTCAGCGCGAGTTAGGCACTCGATATAGCGGCGGGGTTGGCATATTAATTGATCATAACAATGCTTTTTCGTGGTGGCTTAAGTCTGCAAATCAAGGGGATGAATTCGCCCAATTCGAAGTGGCTCTATGCTATTATTCAGGTAAGGGTGTTGCCTTAGACTTATCTCTTGCTGCTAAGTGGTATCAACTTTCAGCCGAACAAGGCTACGGCCAAGCACAAATAGCCATTGGAGTGTGCTACTATCATGGGCGCGGCGTACGTCAGGACTACTCGAAGGCCATCTCATGGTACCGTAAAGCTTCGGAACAGGGAAGCGTTCAGGCGGAAATGTTTTTAGACGATTGCAAGAGTAGAGGCCTCTGCTGAGTTTTCGTTTTCGGTAGAACTCGTTTCACCAGCCTACCTTATCGATCACACGTGAGCCTTACTCGTTCGGCGAAGGCCGCTAGGCCGAGCAGGCGATGCCGCAGGCATTGGCGGGCTATCGATTAGACCGATAGGGTGTATCGGTTTTATCGACATACTCTACGCTCGGCGGCGTGGTATACTTTGCGAATTGAGCTTCGCCCCAGCTTTCGCTGCCGGTTCACGTTCTAAAAGATTAAGTCCCAATTTTGATTCATCCCTCACACCCAACCTAAATAATAAAAATATGTCGCAAAAACCCTCAGCTGCATTCGTCGGAGCCTCATGGCTGGCTCTCATTGTCGGTTCGCTTGGCTACTTAATCGGACTTTGGCGCGCAGACGCCAAGGACATGCTCCTTAATGAAAAAGGGTTTTATTTCGTCGTGCTCATGTTCGGCCTTTTTTCCGTGGTCTCCCTGCAGAAAAGCGTCCGAGACCGCTTGGATAATATTCCCGTCAGTGATATTTATTACGGCATCTGCTGGGGGGCGACGATTATGTCCATTCTCTTACTCGTGGTCGGCTTATGGAATGCAAGTATCCTGCCTAGCGAAAAAGGCTATTACGCCTTCTCCTTCATGTTTGCCCTTTTCGGTGCGGTCGCCGTTCAAAAGAATACCCGCGACGGGGCTTAACTGGGTCAGTGTCCGCGGCAGCGGCCGCGGTTGAATACTCGAGAGGCAGTGTGCGTAGGCACACTGCCTCTCGTTTTTGGGAGTTAAGCTAACGGCCAGAGGCCTGGAGCACAGGTCCCCCCTTGCGGGTTATCTTGGCGTGGGCACATGGAGGGTATGCCTAGAAAAAAGACTTATCCGAAGACCGTGCCGGCCGCGGTCGAGTATTGCCTGAAGACGCTCAACGTCGGGACGCTGAAAGAGGTCGCGCTGTTGGAGGATGATGCAGGCACCCACTTTGGTTTAGGGATGTGGATCCGTAACAGCCTCGGGTTGTGGCGCGGTAACCGTGAGTTAGTGGAGGCCATGGGCTGGTGTCACCCCGACGATGCTTCTGGGCCGATTGTCACCGCCTTGATTGAGTACCTTCGGGAGCACCCGGATTGGCAGGCCCGTCGACGCGCCCTGCGGGCTAAGAAAACTCCCGCGGAAGAATGAGCGCTTAGGTATAAGAACTCAGGCTTCTCTAGGGGGTATGGTTAATGGACGGCCCCACCTTTCTCGGTGTCTTTAGTTGCATGGATACACTCTTCTTAATGGCAGCTACGGGCTTCGTTTTGGTTGCCTTACTTTATTTCTGTGTCGGCGACGTGCGGAGTAATTAATCCCGTCTTAAGGGGAAGAGGCGCGTCAGGCCTCTTGAGTTCCCCAATCGCCTTCTCAGCTCGGGCGGTTCCAGTCAGGTTACCAGAACTCGACCACCTCGCCTTTTTCAATCGGGTTGGTTTAAGTCCTGACGACGTCAGCGGTGTTCGGTTGGGCGAGGAGCCAGGGGAGGGAAGTGGGGTTGCCTCTGGGATTAATTTGGCTATGGTTTGGGTATGTCTACCGGCGAGCCCATGCACGTGACCCCGCAGCCAGCACTAGGGCTGATTCGCCTGCTGGTGGGGGAGGTGAAGGTCGTGGGGACTGTGCCTGCCGGAGCGGTGTTGCTTTGTTCTAACCACCCGAGTTATCGCGACGTTTTTCTCTTCGGCCTGGTTTGCCCGAAGGCGCGTCTCTTGGTCGACAATAAGGTCTTCACTTTCCCCTGCTTAAAAGGCTGGGCGACTCGTTGGGGCTTCGTGCTGGTGGCCATTCCCACGGCCGTTGGCCTCTTGCAAGCGGGTCAACCGGTGGCGATTTGCCCGACGGGGATCGTCGAAGCCCTCGGCGAGGACCTCCTTCCTTACAAAACCGGGGCGGTCCGTATCGCCGCTCAGGCGGGCGTTCCCTTGGTCCCGATGCGAATCCGGTATGGTAATTACCCAGGGGCTTGGGTGAACCGTTTCTCGATTACGACGCAGAACGTTCTGCTCTTCCTGCTTTGGCCGTTTTACCGTCGGGGGGCGACCATCACCTTGGGTGAGCCTTACCAAGTGACGGGTGTCGATGCCCGCGCAGAGACCGCCGAGCTGCGGCGGCGGATGCTGGTGCTGTAGGTAGGGGCTAATTGACTGACAAGTGGCCTAAGTTTTTCAGGCTCAGGGCGGAACCGGCTGGAACAATCTAGCCCAGGCTTTAGTCCTCTATAACCCATGAGTCCTACCCCAACACCCCGTTGGCTAGCGTACGGTTCGGTTCTGCTCTACGCGCTCACCGCGTGGGCGCAGACGCCCCCGCCCGCTAAGCCTGTCCCAGTCCTGCCACCCGAGCCTCCACAAGAGGCCGTCATCAAGGTCGTCAACCTCCTCGACCATGTCCGTGACGGTAAGATGGACTACCATATCAACCCGAAGGCCGACATCCATGGTGACCCCAAGGAAGTCTACAAGCTGCAGCCAGATGGCGCGCTTCGCGTCAGCGGGGAAGGCTACGGCAGCATGGTTACGAAAGGCGCCTTTAAGGATTATCACCTCGTCTGTGATTTCAAGTGGGGTGAGAAGACCTGGGGCAGCCGCACGAAGCGCTCCCGTGATAACGGCATCCTCGTGCACTGCTTCGGGCCGATCGGTGCCCAAGGTGGCGCTTGGATGGCGAGCATTGAAGCCCAGATCATCGAAGGCGGCGTGGGCGATATCCTCGTGCTCAGCGCCCGAACCGCCGACGGGATTCCTTTGCCAGTTTCGATCAGTGCCGAATTGGGCCGTGATCGCGATAAGGAAGCGATTTGGACTCCCGGTGCACCGCGCGTGACCATGACGGGCGGCCGCCTCAACTGGCAGCACCGCGACGTCGATTGGAAGGACAACTTAGGTTACCGCGGACGTGCCGATGTCGAATCGCCTTTCGGTGAATGGACACGTTTAGAGATCATCGCCAAGGGCGACACGTTGGAGTATTACACCAACGGTGTCCTCGTGAACCGCGCCTTTGAGTGCAAGCCCAGCGGTGGCCGCATCCTGCTGCAGACCGAAGCCGCCGAGATGTTCGTCCGTCGTTATGAGCTGCATCCGCTCGGTACGTTCACTGAAAAGTGGACGCCCGCCCCCGCGGCGCCGAAGAAGACCACCGCGGCGCCCGCCGCTGAACCGGTGAGTGCCAAAGGCGTACCGGCCTATGTGGCTCGTCCGGTCGAGATGACCTTGGCGAAGGGGCAGGGCGCTGGGGCGGCTCCGGCCGCCAAGCTTCCTGCGGGCTTTGAGCTCATCAACGCCGTCCCGGCCGGGATGGTTGCTCACCCGACCCTCGGTTGCGTGGATACCCAGGGCCGGCTCTTTGTCGGAGACTCTCCGGGCGTGGCTTGGGGCGTCGGTCAGCACGAGAAAGAACAGGCGGGCCGAATTGTTATGCTAGAAGACCGCGATGGCGATGGCGTCTTCGACCGGAGCACGGTCTTTGCCGATCGCCTGACTGTCCCCAAAGGCGCGTGCTGGGCCAACGGTGCGCTTTATGTCGCTTCGCCTCCAGGTATCTGGAAGTTCACGGACGCGAATAGCGATGGCGTGGCGGAGAAGCGTGAGCTCCTTGTCGGCGGCTTCCAGTGGAGTGCTAATGGTGCCGACGTGCATGGCCCTTGGTTACACCCAGATGGTCGCCTCTATTGGACGCATGGTCGCAAAGGACATGAAGTGAAGCAGCAGGATGGCACCTTGGTGCACAAAGGCTTGGCCAGTGGAGTATGGTCAATGCGCCTCGATGGATCGGACGTACGCTGGCACTCGCTCATCTGCGGGGACAACCCGACTGGCCTAGCATTCGCCCCCACCGGCGAGATTTTTGGGACCTGTAATCTTTATAACGGCGTGCCCCGTCACGACACCATCGGCCAGTGGCAGCTCGGCGGCATCTACACCCGCCCAGATTGGTTGCAAATCGTCGCTGATCAGCTCCGCACGCACGAGAAGATGCCCTTAGTCGCCAACCTGGGCCATATTGTTCCCAGCGGTTGTGCCTTGTGGTCACGGGCTAATGAGCTTGCTCCCACGCTCGCTGCTTCCGCTGAAAATCTCCACCTCATGGTCTCGCTCTACAACTCGCAGAAGGTCATCCGTCTTGAACTCCAGAAGGAAGGCGCCGGTTACCGCGCCTCCGAACACGAATTTCTTAGCCTCACCAAGACGGGCGCCCACCTCACCGATGTTGTCGAAGCTCCGGACGGTTCGCTCCTCGTGCTGGATACCGGCACCTGGTATCCCCATTGCCCCTCCACTCTGCTGAACTCGGCGAACGTGCCGGGCGGCATTTATCGCGTTCGCCCCATCAAGCCCGTGGCCTTGGCTCCAGCGAAGCCTTCCCCTTATCGCGAGCTGACCGACGACGACATTGCCCGCGACCTCGGCTCGGCCGATTCTGCGGTGGCCCGGCGAGCTTGCGAGCAGCTCACCTTCCGCCTGGTCGGCACAACCGCCGCGCGGGCCGCTTTACTGACGCTGCTAGACAAGCCGCTGGATCCCTTCCTTGAGCATGCAGCCGAATATGCAGCCATGAAGACGCAGGCCTTTAGTGTGAAGGAACTCCAAGCCTCGACCGCACCGCGGCAACAGGCTCGCCTTCTGAGGATTCTCTCACAAGTCACCACGAAGCCGGCCGACCTCGCAGCGGTCTATGATTTTGCTGCGACCAGCTTGGATGCCGCAGAGCCCGCCTTGGCTACGAATGCGGCCACTGCCCTTGGCAAGGCTGCGAATGCCGATACCCGAGTGGCCAAAGTCTTCGCGGCTTGGTTGACGGAGCCTGTGCTATCGGAGCGCCGCCTATTGGCTTTTGAACGACTTGGGACCGCTCTGGCCAGTCGCCCCGAGGTATCGAAGGCCTTGGCGACGGCACTGACCAAGCAAGGGCCGGTGCGACAGGTGGCCCTGAAGGCCATCGCAAACTCCACTGGTAAATTGCCGGACCAGCAGTGGCGGCCGGCCTTACTCGGTCTCCTCGATACGGAGGTGAGCCCCGTGCTCTTTGAGGCCATCGCCCGCGTGAAGCATCGCAGCTTCGACGAACGTCTGAGCGCTTTAGCTGCGGATAAGTCGCGCGCTGTTACCTTGCGGCTACGGTCGCTCTTAGCCCTATCGGAGGCGGGAAGCCAGCTGAGCCCCGCGGCGTTTGACTTACTCCTAGAACTCCTCGCCGACACTGGCCAAGCTGGCCCGCGGATTGAAGCCAGTCGCCGCCTCGCTGAAGCCCAGCTCTCCGACGCGCAACTCGACCGCTTCCTTCCCGTACTCATGCGAGCTGGGCCGATTGAACAGGGTGACTTCCTGCAGCACCTGAAGAAATATACGCCCGGACAAGGTAAACGCATTGCCGCCGCATTCGCCCAGTCGTCACAACTTGGGACCCTTCGTCCCGATGAAGTGCGCGTGGCCTTCGCTAAGTGGCCGCGATCCGTTTTTGAAGTCATGGAGCCGGCGTTCAACGCGGCGCTGGCCGCCACCGAGGCCAAGAAGTCCAAGCTCGATGCCTGGGCCCAAGAAGCGGCCCGCAGTGGCCGGCCGGAAGCGGGTGCCAAGCACTTTGCCGCGGGCAAGGGGGCCTGCCTGGCCTGTCACCAAGTGGGCGCGGTCGGGCGAGCCCTCGGTCCCGACCTCTCCCGCATCGGCGCTATCCGCACCGAGCGAGAACTCATCGAGAGCATCCTTTTCCCTAGTAACACCATCGCGCGCGATTATGAGCTCCATGCCGTCGTCACCTCCGATGGGCGGAACCACCTCGGCCTGATTAAGTCCCGTGGCGCCGACGGGCTCGTGCTGATGGATGCGGCTGGCCAACTACTGACTTTACCGACCACCACGGTGGTGAGTGAGACCCAGTTAGAGACCAGCTTGATGCCCGGTGGGCTGGACGCTGCTTTCACGCCCGCCGAGTTGGCTGACCTCGTCGCTTGGTTGCGGTCGCTGCGGTAAGGCTCAATACTGTAAGAGTCTACAATACGAGAGGCTTGACCTGTCGGGTGGGTTGGATAATTTCGGGAACATCGCCACCCCGCGATAACCCCTATGATTCAGGATGTTCTCATCCTTGGCGGAGGAACCGCAGGCTTCTTCATGGCTGCCAGCCTGAAGACGCACCACCCATGCTTGCGGGTGCGGGTCGTGCGTAGTCCGACGCTCGGCATCATTGGAGTGGGCGAGGGTAGTACCACTGATCTACTGCGGTTTATCCATGGGTTCTTACGCGTCCCTCCCAGCGAGTTTTATCGGGCGGTGAAGCCTTCGCTCAAACTCGGCATCAAGTTCCTCTGGGGAAAAGAAGACTATCACTACACCTTCACCGGGGCCTTGCGGCAGAAGTTCGAACCCTCGGGGGTGCCGATTGGCTTTGCTTGCGATGAGACCTTGGCCGATGTCGACATTCATACCTCTTTGATGGCAGCGGGGAAGGTCTTCCCGCGGAGTCCCGATGGCCCTTGGCCGTTGGTAAACCCCACCGTGGGTTATCATATCGAGAACGCCGAACTCGTCGCGTGGTTGGAAAGCCACGCCGCTAAACTGGGTATCGAAGTGATTGACGGCGACTTGGCCGCGGTCGAGCAAGCCGAAGGCGAGATCCAGGCCTTGCACCTCAAGGATGGCCAGCGCCTCGCGGCAGACTTCTTCGTCGATGCCTCGGGCTTCCATGCTGAGTTGATTGGCAAAGCCCTCGGCACGCCCTTCATCAGCTACGCGGATTCACTCTTCTGCGACAAGGCCGTCGTCGGCGGTTGGGCGCGCACATCTGAACCCATCCTGCCCTATACGACCGCGGAGACTATGGCGGCGGGTTGGGCTTGGCAGATTGAGCATCCGGGACGAATCAACCGCGGTTACGTCTATTGCTCGCAGTTTATTTCGGATGCGAACGCCGAGGCGGAATTCCGAGCGAAGAATCCCAAGGTGGGGCCCACGCGTATCGTCCCCTTCGTGCCTGGACGTTACGCGCACCAATGGGTCGGCAACGTCTTTGCGGTCGGCAACGCGGCTGGTTTCGTCGAACCCCTCGAGGCGACCTCGTTACTGTGCATTGCGCACGAGTGTCGCTTTCTGACGATTGCGCTCGCGGAGGGCGGTTTGAAGAAGAACCACAGTATGCGGGAAACCACGGACCACTTGTGTGGTCGACTCTGGGATGAGATTCGTGACTTCCTAGCCGTCCATTACCGTTTTAACCAACGCGCGGATACCCCCTTCTGGCGGCATTGTCGCGCGCATGTGGCGTTGCATGGCGCCCAGCGTATGGTCGACTTTTATCGCGAGAACGGCCCCACCTTCTGCCTAGAGGTCGAGTTGCTAGCCCCCGCCCAGAGCATCTTTCAATTGGAAGGATTCTGGCTCCACCTCGTGGCGATGGGTGTGCCCCATGAGCGGACGGACCGGCTGACGCCAGCGGAACGACAGTGGTGGGCAAGCCAGCGAGCGAGCAATCGAGGGAGCGCGGCGACCGGCCTGACGGTGGAAGAGTCGTTAAAAGTCCTGCACGATCCACGTTGGAGCTGGCGGCCGGACTTCTATAAAGACGTCCACTGAGCCGGCGGCTGTTACCAGAGTATGGCCAGGAGGCTGGCGGCGGGGACCGCTAAGAGCACGAGTAGGCAGCTCCCACGGCGCGCGTCCTGGGCGTCTTGTTCGGCCTTATCCCAGGCAGACTGTTCTTCGTCGAAGCTCCCGTCTGCGCGATCATGGTCATGGTCGCTCTCGTGGTCGCCGCCGTCGTCCGGGGTGAAGTCATCGTCGTCCGGGGTGTCGTCGTTGTCGCGCATGCCTAGGACTCTACCCAAAATCTGAGGTTCTGCAAGGGGTGGAAAGGTCGCTACAAGGTGCGGTTTACTCTGGAGGCTTAGCGATTCCTCGCCCACGATGGGGACCTCGCATGGCTACCGTCCTTTGCATGAAGTGGGGCACCAAGTATGGTCCCGAATACGTCAACCGCCTCCACTCGATGGTGCAGCGGCATCTCACGATCCCGCATCGCTTCGTGTGTCTCACTGATAACAAGGATGGCCTGAATCCGGGTATCGAGACCTTCCCGATCCCGAGCCTCAAGTTACCGGCGGGTGCCCCGGAGCGCGGCTGGACTAAGCTCGTCTCCTTTTCGCCCGACCTCAGCGCCCCCGGCGGTCCGGAACTGAGGGGTGAAATCCTCTTCCTCGACATCGACATCGTCATCGTCGGCAACATGGATGCCTTCTTCCAGCAGCCGGGAGAGTTCTTGATTATCCGCGACTGGCAGAAGGGCGATATCACTGGCAACTCCTCTGTCTACCGCTGGACTGCGGGCGCGCACCCCGACGTGCTGGAGTATTTCCGCTCGAATCTGGAAGCCGTTCGGAAGCGCCATCGCAACGAACAGGAGTTCCTCACTGCGCACTTAAGTGGGCAGGGGAAGGTCGGCTATTGGCCCGAGACCTGGTGCCGCAGTTTTAAGCGCCATTGCGTGAAGTATTTCCCCTTCTCCTTCTTTCAGACGCCCGCGATTCCTGCAGGTGCCAAGATTGTTGTCTTCCATGGCGTGCCTAATCCGCCGGACGCCTTGGTCGGTCGGAGTGGCAAGTGGTATCGTCGGGTCCTGCCGACCCCTTGGATCGCGGATAATTGGAAGTGAGGGAGAGTCGGGGAAGAGTCGGGCAATGGTCGGGTAAGAGTCGGGGAAGAGTAGGAGGAGGGTCGGGTAGGGGCGCGACTGCGTCGCGTCCGTTGGCATCCCGACGTGTGGTGACTTGTAGCTGAGCCAAATCCCGATGAGTCCCGTCTGCGGTCTCGAGCGGACGCCACGCAGTGGCGCCCCTACCTCGAGGCATAGCTGACCAAGGCAAGAAACAAGAAGGGCAGCACGTGGTGCTGCCCTTCTCTTCCGAAAGTGCTGAGCGCTTTCGCTTACTTCTCTTCGGTGGCGTCCTCGTTGGCCGCTTCTTCCTTGGCCTGAGCCTGGGTGCTGAGCACGGGCTGGGCAAAGAGGCGACTGTCGTGGAGCTTGGCGATATAGCCTTCGCCGATGAGGAAGTTGAGGTCGGCGAGCACGCGTGCCTTGGCGGCATCATCGGCGGTTTCGCCGGCGACGGCGAGGGTGACGTCCTTGCCTTGGATACCGGAAGTCTTGTCGAGGCAGTCGAAGATTTTCTGCATCGCATCGCTGAAGCTGGACTTCGGGTCGCGGCACTTGCGGCGCACGCCACAAGCGTAGGTGATGCCCTTGGAGCCCTTCTTATAGAGGTGGAAGCCTTCCTTGCGGAGGCGGCCGCGGATGCCGTTGGCGGTATCGAGGGGGAAGTCGCGCTGGCGATCGAGGGCGTAGCGGACGCAATCACGGAGCGGGCCGGGCGGCATCTCGGCGAGGAGACGGCCGGGAAAGCGAACTTGGTTGCGGGAGATGACGGTGGCTTCGCGGCGGAAGGCCAGCAGGAAGCCGCGGGCGGCGTCCATGCTTTCCAAGCGCTCGGGTTCGCCTTCCTGACGGTCCTTGGGTGCGTATTCCGTACGGGTGGACATGGACTTCTTCCAGGCCTCAATGGCTTCGGGTTCGCGGACCATCTCGAGGTCGGCCTTAAAGCGGTCAAACGGGGCGTTGGGGCAGATGCGGGCGTGGTGTTCGCGCAGGGTCTTCTGGTAGCTGTGGTGGGTCGGCGAGCCAAGGATCGCACCCGTTTGCTTGCAACGGGCGACCATTAAGAAGGAACCCTTCGGGGCTTCAGTTTCGACCTCAACCGTATCGAAGAACTTTTCGAGGTGGCGGTTGAGCACGTGGCTGACCGCTTCGGCTTCAGTGAGGAATGGTACGCTATCCGGGACGGAAATCGACAGCGTCGCATCGGTGCGCTTCTCGGCATCGGCTGGCTTGATGACGATTGAAAGACGATCTTCCTTGTCCAAAATTAACAACGCGACGCTGAAGAGCTCGTAGGTAATCTGGCTCTTCTTCATCGCCTCACCGAGCAACTCGAACTTGGCGTCGTCGGGGAAGAAGCCGGTCGTCACCACCATCTGCGGGATGGCCGGTTCGGATTCGAAGCGATCACCGCGGTCATCGCGACTAGGACCACGACGGTCATCGCGTGGACCGCGTGAAGGACCACCAGGACCGCCGGGACCACGCGACGGACCACCCGGACCGCGGGACGGACCACCAGGTCCGCGCGAGGGTCCACCGGGGCCACGGTTGCCACCATCACGGAAAGAAGGACGATCGCCGCCTTCGCGGCGGGTACCCCGACTCGCGCCGATGTTTTCGTTCGGGCCGTCGACCCAAGAGGGGCCAAAACCCAGCGAAGAAAGGTCTATCGGTTTGATAGAATCTTCAGGGGGGCGGGACGAATCGGCCGGATCGGGAGACATTGCGGGTCGAGAGTTGGCAAAGATGCCTCGCTTGGCAAGCGTGGGCACAAACGCTTTTTTCTTGCACTGATGCCCGGGTGTTCCACTTTCCACCTTCCTTAGATTGCTCAGGTGGTGGAATGGCAGACACGCATGCTTGAGGTGCATGTGCCGTAAGGTGTCCGGGTTCAAGTCCCGGCCTGAGCACCAATTTGAAGCTGGCCCGGTTCAATTTTGAGCCGGGCCTCTTTTTTATTCCCTTAAGGCGGCTCTGCGGCAGGAATAGGGGCATGGCTCCGCAGGACAAGATCGACGTTCTCATCCTTGGTTCAGGCGGCCGTGAGCACGCGCTGCTCAAGGCCTGCCTCCGCAGCCCCCGCGTCGGCCAAGTCCGCGTGGCTCCCGGTAACGGCGGCATGGCACTCGAAGCCGAATGCTTGGAAGTCGACATCAACAGCGGCGCCGCGGTCCTTGACCTCGTCCGCCGCACGGGGACGCAGTTCGTCATCGTCGGACCAGAGGTACCGTTGGCCCATGGGGTGGTCGATGTCCTCGAAGCGGCGGGCGTCAAGGCGTACGGCCCTTTACAGGCGGGAGCGCGGCTCGAAGCTAGTAAGGCCTTCAGCAAGGACTTCCTCTTCCGTCACAAGATTCCCACCGCGGCCGCTGAGACTTTTCGATCCTTGGAACCAGCCCTGGCCTATGTCCGTCAGCAACCGGTCCCCATTGTCATCAAAGCCTCGGGCTTGGCGGCCGGGAAGGGTGTCGTCATTGCGATGAATCACGCCGAGGCTGAAGCCGCTTTACGCGATATGATGGAAGCGAAGGTCTTCGGGAGTTCGGGCGATGAAGTCGTCATCGAGGAATTCATGCAGGGCGAGGAAGCCTCGATCATGCTCATGGTCTGCGGCGAAGAGTATCTCATGCTGCCGCCGAGTCAGGACCATAAGCGCGTGGGCGAAGGCGATACCGGCCTGAATACGGGCGGCATGGGTGCCTATGCGCCGACGACGGTCGTCACGCCCGAAGTCGAGCGCCGCTTACGCACGGAGATCATCGTGCCCACCTTGCGTGGTTTAAAGGCCGATGGCATTGATTACCGCGGGACACTCTACGTCGGTATCATGGTGACTTCGATTGGCCCGCGCGTGGTCGAATTCAATGTTCGTTTTGGCGACCCCGAATGCCAAGTGCTCATGCCCTCATTAGAGACCGACCCGGTCGAAATCATGGAGGCCATCGCCGCTGGCACCTTCCGTTCGGCTTCCGTGCGGCTGCGTCCGGGTTCGACAATCATCGTCGTCCTCGCTGCGGGCGGGTATCCCGGCGAAATCCGTAAAGGCGACGTCATCACTTTGCCGCCGCAGCTCCCGGCGGGCGTGGATATCGTCCACGGTGGCACCAAGCGCTTGCCCGATGGCCAGGTCGTGACCTCGGGTGGGCGCGTACTTGGCGTCGTCGCTCATGGCGCCACTTTGGAGGAAGCCGCTCAAAAGGCCTACGCGGTGGTGCCGCAAATCCAGTTTACCGGTTGCCACTATCGTCGGGACATCGGCTACCGCCAGCTCCGCCGCGACGGCGCGGTCTGATTACGGGTTGAACCGCCCCACCGCCTCGACACTCTCCCGTCCATGCCAGTCGAACGCGATACCGTGACGTTTGTCTGCACAGGGAATACCTGTCGCAGTCCGATGGCGGAGGCATTGTTGCGCGCGGCTTTGGCGAAGCGGGCCGGCGGACTGGAGAAATTAAAAGTCGCATCGTTCGGCTTAGCGGCGCAACCGGGCGATCCGGCCTCACCGAACTCGGTGAAGACGATGCAGCGCATTGGACAGGACCTGCGGGCGCACCGGAGCCGTCTCCTGTCGCAGGCCGACCTGGATTGTAGCCTCGTCGTCTTTGGGATGACGGAATCGCACCTCGCGGCGCTCCGGCAACGTTTCGACTCCTTGCCAGAACACGTCCTCCTCCTCCGGGACGTCCTCCCCGAAGGCGCGGACCGTAATATTCCCGATCCCTTTGGCGGCGGTTACCGCGACTACGAAGAATGCCGCGACTCGATGGTGGAAGCCATCCCCGCCTTGCTGGCCTTACTGAAGCACCATTTTATCCGACCATGACCACCCCTTTGACCCTTTCCTTTGGTAGCGACCATGGAGGCTTGGCCCTGCGCCGGGACCTCATGGCTGCCTTGCGTGCCAAAGGCTACACCATCCTCGACCGCGGAACCGAGACCGAGGCCTCCTGTGATTATCCCGACTACGCCCACGCCGTTGGCGCGGATGTGACCTCGGGCCGAGCCCGGTTCGGGTTCCTTGTCTGCACGACCGGCATCGGTATTTCCATCGCTGCCAACAAGGTCCCCGGCATCCGGGCCGCCTTGGTGCAGAGCGCCGATGCCGCCGAGCTGAGCCGTCGGCATAATGACGCGAACGTCCTGTGTTTGGGGGCTAAATATGTCGACTTACCTTTGGCTTTGGCCTGTGCCGAAGCCTTCTTGGCCGCCCAGTTCGAGGGTGGGCGCCATGACCGTCGCGTCGCTAAGATAGAGGCTTGTGGATAATTGCCCGCCTTTTCCGTTGTCACGCTTGCTTCCGCATCTTTCACCTATCTCCCTATTCTCATGACTGCCATCAGCCGCACTCCGCTCGCCCAGCTCGACCCAGAAATCGACGCCCTCATCAAGGCCGAGCTCAACCGTCAGCAGACGCACCTCGAACTGATTGCCTCGGAGAACTTCACCTTGCCTGCGATCATGGAAGCGCAGGGTAGCGTGCTCACGAACAAGTATGCCGAAGGCTACCCTGGTAAGCGCTGGTATGGTGGTTGCGAACAGGTCGACAAAATCGAGCAGCTGGCGATTGACCGTGCGAAGGCTCTCTTCGGTGCTGACCACGCCAACGTCCAGCCGCACTCGGGCAGCCAAGCCAACGCCGCCGTTTACTTTGCGAGCATCAAGCCTGGTGATAAGATTCTGACGATGAACCTGTCGCACGGCGGGCACCTCACGCACGGCAACTCCGCTAACTTCTCGGGCAAGCTTTACACCGCTGTCCACTACGGCGTCGGCGCTGATGGCCGCATCAATTACGACGAAGTCGCCGAGATGGCTGCGCGTGAAAAGCCGAAGATGATCACCGTGGGTGCGTCTGCTTACGCTCGCGAGATTGACTTCGCACGCTTCGGTCAAATTGCCAAGGAGAACGGTGCGCTCCTGCTCGCTGACATCGCGCACATCGCTGGCCTCGTCGCCGCTGGCGTGCATCCTTCGCCCGTGCCGTATGCTGATTTCGTCACCACGACCACGCACAAGACCCTGCGCGGTCCGCGTGGCGGCTTGATCCTGTGCAAGGCTGAGCATGCTAAAGCCGTCGACTCGGCGGTCTTCCCGGGTGCCCAAGGCGGCCCCTTGGAGCACGTGATTGCCGCCAAGGCCGTCTGTTTTGCTCAGTGTGCGACTCCGGACTTTAAGGAATACGCCCGCCAGGTGGTGGCTAATTCAAAGGCGCTCGCCGACGCCCTCGTCGGTCTCGGCTTTGGTTTAATCAGCGGTGGTACAGATAACCACTTGAGCCTCATTGACTTGCGTAAGAGCCATCCCAATGTCTCCGGTAAGGATGCTCAGCTCGCGCTCGATGCCGCCCACATCACCACCAACAAGAATACGGTGCCGGACGAGACCCGAAGCCCCTTCCAGGCCAGTGGTATCCGAGTCGGCACAGCTGCGGTCACCTCTCGTGGCATGAAGGAGTCGGAAATGTGCCAAATTGCCCAAGCCATCGCCGTGGTGCTCTCGGATCCCTCCAATCCGGCGAAAATCGAGGAAGGTAAGGCCATCGCCTCGGCCCTGTGTGCCCGTTTCCCCTTGCCCTATTGAGTTTGTTCCGCACTTTTTCGCTTTCATTCCTTTTTATACCCCCTATTCTAATTATCTACCCCACTAACCCCATGAATACCCCTATTCGTAACCGCAAAGGCTTCACGCTCATCGAGCTGCTGACCGTTATCGCGATCATCGGCATCCTGGCCGCCGTCCTCTTCCCCGGTGTTCAGGGCGTCATGCGCCAAGCCAAGAAGTCCACGGCCCAGACCAAGGTCCGCAATATCGCCCAGGCCTACATCTCCTTCGCCTCGACGGGCAACAAGTTCGTCAAGCAGGGTGCCTGGAGCCTCACCGCCCCGACTCAAGCCAACTCGGTCGCTGATTTCGGCGCCGTGCTCGCCTACAACGCCAACCTAGGCGCCGCCGAACTCTGGTACGTAGACGCCGACCAGCTGAACGAATCCGCTTCTTTCCCGAAGCAGGTCCTCCTCGGCGCCACTGGCAGCCAGACCGTCGATCCTAACTTCGCTACTGGCTCCGTCCAGTACGGCTATCACTCCTGGACGACCTTCGTCCCGACCCCCCGCAACATCGACGAAAAGATTCCCCTCTTCTGGGCTCGTGGTCTGACCACCGCCGGCAAGTGGGACGCCACCAACGGCGTCTGGGGCGCTGAAGGCGGCCACATCGCTTTCGGCGACTCGCACGTCCTCTGGTTCCAGGACACCGCGACTGACGACACCAAGTTCGTCTCCAAGAAGTCCGCTGGTACGATGACTGCCAACTGGCAGGATGCCGTCTCGGTTGGCACGGTGACCGAACTGAAGTCCAAGTAAGCGACTTTGGTTTCTGCTAAAAGCCCCGGGCCACCGGGGCTTTTTTGTTTTCGGAACCTACCCGATAGGCATTGTTTGCTTAGCATGGCTGCCCTGCGCACATGGATCGACGCTTGTCGGCCGAAGACCTTAGTCGCGGCGGCGGTGCCCGTTGCAGTCGGTGGTGCGGTCATCTGGGCCTATGGCGAGGAGGTCAACGGTCTCAGCCTCTGTCTCGTATTAGCGTACTGTCTAGCCTTCGCCCTCTGCGTGCAGGTCGCCTGTAACTTCGCCAACGACCTCGGAGATACGCTGCGCGGGGCCGATACCTCCGCGCGTGTCGGGCCACGTCGGGCCGTCGCCAACGGCGACATCACGCCGGCGCAGATGCAGCGCGGCATCTGGATAGCCTGTCTGCTGGCACTCGTCGTCGGCAGTCCCGTGGGCCTGCTTTCGCCGTGGCTGGCCTTGGCGGGCGTTCTGGCGATTGCGTGCGCCTTGGGCTATACCTTGGGGCCGTATCCGTTGGCCTACAATGGGCTCGGGGATGTGTTCGTCATTGCCTGCTTCGGCGTTCAAGCGACGGCGTTGACCGCATGGGCAGTTTGGTTGGACGCCGGTAGCTCTGGTGAACTCGTGCCGTGGACGCCGGCGCTCCTCGCAGGCCTAGGCTTGGGCCTCTTGGCAGACAATATTCTTTTAGCCAACAATGCGCGTGACCTGGAGACCGACCTCGCCGCCGGCAAGCGCACCACTGTCGTGCGTTTCGGCCGGGGCTTCGCGCGTGGCCTTCACGCTCTCAACTTGGCCGCTGGACTGGCCTGCCTGGGCTTGGTCTTCGGTTGGCTGCCACTCCTCGTTCTACCTTGGGCCGTCTGGCAGCACCGCGGTTTCCGGCAGGCGCAACACGCGGGGGATTTCGTGCCTTTCCTCGCCCAAGCGGCCGGGTTGTTGCTGGTGGCCGGCGCCCTGTGCGTAACTGCCGCTTGCCTTGGCCTGACCCCTAAGGAATTCTGGCTGTCGCGATGAATGCACCCGAGTCACTCGCTAGCCAGCTCGAGGCCCTCGTCAACGCGGGCACCCGACCCTCGTGGGATGAATATTTCATGGCCACCGCTGTCTTGGTCAGCTCGCGCTCCAGTTGCGAACGCTTGCACGTTGGCTGCGTTGTCGTGTCCACGGGGAAGCACCCCAATCGACTCGTCGCCGCGGGCTACAATGGTTTCCTGCCGGGCACGCCCCATGACTCCAAGATTCGCGATGGGCACGAGCAGGCCACCGTGCATGCGGAGCAGAATGCCGTGGCCGACGCCGCCAAGCGTGGTGTCTCCCTCCAAGGTACGGTCTGTTACGTCACCCATTTTCCGTGCGTGAATTGCGCCAAGATTCTCGCGGCCGCCGGTATCACCGAGGTGCGTTACCGGCATGACTATAAGAACGACCCGTTGGTCGCGGAGCTGTTTGCGCAGGCAGGCTTGGTCGTCACGAAGTTGGTGGGCTGATGGCCAGTAAGTTCCAGTCCATGGCCGGACGCGTGCTGGTCTCGCACCCGTTGCAGCGCGACGAAAACTTCTGCGAGACCGTCGTTCTCATTCATACGCATACCAAGGCCGACGGCGCGATGGGGGTTATCTTGAATCGCCCCCTAGGGCAGTATCTCGGCCAAGTGCAGGAAGAGTTCTGCGCTGGGCCGTTGTCGGGCGTGCCCCTGCATGTCGGCGGGCCTTGTTCGGCGGACCGAATGGCCTTGGGGGGATGGAAATTCGCGGCACGCGGGCCCGCGGCGATTCGCTTTGGTATCAGCCGCGAAGAGGCCGAGGTCTTGGCCGATATCGGCGAGTACCGTTTATTCGCTTATGTCGGGTATGCGGGCTGGTCGCCTGGACAGCTCGAGAATGAACTCCGCCTCAATGCTTGGGTCGTTTGTCCCTTTGAACGCGCCACCGCCCAGCTGAAGGAGCAGGCTTTTTGGAAGGGGTTGTTGGCACGGCATCGTCCCGACCTCCGGCTGGTCCTCGATTCGCCTGAGAATCCGGGCAACAATTAATCAGCGCGTCCCCGTCAGCAGGATGTCGACGTTCCGAATCAGGGTTTCGGCGGGCAGCTTAGCGTCGGCAGTGATCATCTTGCGCTGAACTAATTGCGGGCGAAATTTCTGGTTTAGGGCCACGTAGCTCCAGATGCCTTTGGGTAATTGCTGGCTCTCGGGGGGGAGAGCCGTCCAGCGTTTCGGTAGGCCATGCCAGGTGAATTCGACGTACCAACCTGCCGCCTTCGCCGGGTCGCTGCCAGGCGCCATCAGTCCCGGGTAGCGTTGGATGAAGTCGGGCGGACGTTTAGTCCGCATCGTCACGGCGAGCGCGGTCGGTAATTGCCGGACGCTATCGAGCAGGTTTACGGATGAGCGTGCCAAGACCGGCATGGGGTCAAAACCGGCTAGGTTCTGTCCATTCCAGATACCATGTTGATTCGGCGTGGCGCGGACGTCGGGCTGCTGGTTATACCAATTGCCAAAGTTGGCCGAGAGCACCAAACCGATTTCGAAATGGAGGTGCGCGCGCTCCTTGGGGATGGCGGTCGCATTGATGGACGTACGGCCCATCGTTGCGATGACCGCCCCCTTGGGCAACTGGTCACCCACCTTGAGGTTCTTTTCGATGGAGGCGAGGTGAGCGTAGAGCGTGTAGACGGGAAGTTCAGCCTCGGGGTGGTGGAGGATGATATACTTGCCGTACGGGCCGTTAAGTTGCTGATTAAGGTAGGCGACGCTCCCTTTCATCGCCGTGAATACCCGGTCGAGCGGCTCACCGTTCGGGCCGCGGGAAATCGGGCGGATGTCGACCCCTTCGTGGAAGCGACGCTGCTCGTCGCGGACCATACCGAACAGTGCGGACTCTGGCTTGCCTGAAACGGTGGGCTGGGCGTAGTCCTCGTAGGAACGGATAGTCGTCCGGTCCATCGAGGTGGGCCAGACGATTTCGGTGGCCGCGAGTGGGCCGGCGAGGAGCAGGCAGACGAGCGTGCTAAGTCCGCGGTTCACTTTTGCTCGAGTTCCTTGCGGATGATGACCATCGAGGCGTTCAGATTATCGCTCAGGAAAAGGGCGGCTTCGCGGCTACTCATTCCTTTCTGCTCCACGGCGAACATGAGTTTCCCGTCATTAATTTGGTGGTCGATGTGCATGATGCCCACGGCGGCCTCGTTGACGATAAGTACGAGGTTTTTCCCGCGGGCCTCGCGCGTGATATCCATGATAGTCCGGGCCGCGGTGGTGTTCACGTGGACGAGCAGGTAGACTTGGCGCAAATCGCTGGGGCCGGCTTCGATGACGGTCGTGCTCAGGAGCTCTTCCGCGAGGGTGAGCTCCTTCGTCATGATCGGAATGGTGAGGCCGCTGACGGGAAGCTGGACGTTCTTCCGCATCGTCAAGGTCGACGAGGGTGGGGCTTCGACGAAGATGGAGGCGATGTGCGTGACCTTGTCGGTGTTGCAACCGACGAGGGCGAGGACGGCCAGCAGGAGGCTAGCGGGACGGAGGAATGACATAAAATTAGCCAACGAGCATTTCCAAGGCCGTGCCCACTTGTAGGAGGTGGCTGGGTTGGAGGTCCAAGGCGGGGACGAGAAAGGTCTGCTTGGAGGAAGCGTGCTGATAGGGAATGAAGCCCTTGTCGGCTGGTCCCATGGCGCGGATGATGCGCTTGCGTTCGAGGAGCATGGCAAGGATGTGCTTAAGCACGCCCTTATCTCCACTGGGGTCCGCGTCGTCGTCATAGAGCGAGAGAAAGAGCTCCTCGCGCGAAGCCAGTAACTGAGCGCGGTGCGCCTGTTCCTCTTCGTTGCGTTCCTTGACCTCCCGAGTCCAGCGGCCCAGGAGAAGCCCATTCGGGGTGAATTGGGTGGCATGATCCTTGAGGACATCGGCGCGCTCGATATTTCCGCCCAGCGGCTTGAAGACGACGCACACGACGGAGTCGCCGACGTGAAGTTCCTGGCCGGAGGCGGCGCAGGTACGAGCAATAGGTTTAACCTGCCAATCCATGCCTTCAAAATGAGGCTAGGCGGCAGGGCGGGGCAATCCCATTCCCCTCACATTCTGGCCCTCTGGCGGGAGGGCGGGGCACCTCTTTGCGGCTGACTTAGGGGGCGACTCGGGCAAGGTGAACCCATGTCTGAAAGCCCCGTCCCGCACCTGGCCCTACTCGTCGTCGATGTCCAGCCGACCTTCCTCAAGGCGCTGCCGGATGCCGAGGCCTTCCTGCGTCGGTGCGCCTTGGCGGTCGGGGCGGCTCGGCTGTTAGGTATTCCCGTGTTCTTTACCGAGCAAGTCCCGGCCAAGCTTGGCGGCACGCACCCCGATCTCCTGCAGGCCGCTGGCCCTGATGCCGTCGTCGTTAGCAAAACGGCCTTTTCCGCGTTGGCGGGCGACGAACTTGCGACGGCCTTGGCTAGTCAGGGGATTAATAATCTTTTGATCTGTGGACTGGAGGGCCCGGTCTGTGTCTATCAGACGGCGGTCGATGCACTCCGGCAGGAGATGGGTGTGACGTTACTAGCCGACGCCATCACGGCCCGTCGTCCGGCCGACCAAGAAACCTGTTTCACGATGCTGCGCTCGCATGGCGTCACCATCCTCCCAGTGGAGTCGGTGTTCTACGCGATGGTGCGCGATGCACAGTCCCCGCATTTCCGGGCGTTCACCGAACTGGTGAAACAGGGCTAAGCCGGCCCGGCTTAGGTTTCTTCCACCGTTAGCGAAGGGGCGGGCGTCGCCGCGGTCCCCGTGGGCAAGCCAAGGTCGGCCCAAGCGGCGAAGGCAATCATGCCAGCGTTGTCGCCGCAATGTTTCGGCTCAGCGATGAGCATCGGTAAGTCACGTTGGAGCGCGACATGAGTGAGCCGTTGACGGAGCGTCTGGTTATTAGCCACGCCCCCGGAGAGGCCGACGGAGTTATACTCGCCGCGGTCGAGGGCTGCGCCGGCCTTGGAGACCAGTTGCTCGATGATCGCGTGTTGATAGCCCGCACAGAGGTCGGGCAAGTCAGTGGCGAGCTCGGCGTCGGACATCTTTTCAAGCTGGTAACGCAGGGCCGTCTTCAGTCCGGAGAAACTCATGCGCAGGTCGGCTTTCTCGGGGATGCCGCGCGGGAAGACGTATTTACGAATGTCGCCACGGGCAGCGTGTTGCTCGATGAGGGCGCCGCCGGGGTAAGGGAGGCCGAGGAGTTTTGCCCCTTTATCGAAGGCTTCGCCCGCGGCGTCGTCGACGGTGCGGGCGATGACCGTGATACTCAGGTCCGTATCGAGTCGTACGAGCAAGGTGTTGCCGCCGGAGATGATGATGCCGAGGTGTGGGAGCAGGGCTTTCCGGGCGGCGAGAAAGTTAGCGGGTGCTTGGGCGTGCAGGCCGATGAAGGGCGAGTGGACGTGCCCGCGGAGGTGGTTCACGCCGACGAGCGGCTTACCCGTGGCGAGGGCCAAGGCACGCGCGAAGCTGACGCCCATCGAGAGGCAGGGCAGCAGGCCTGGCCCGCGGGTCACCGCAATCAGCGAGACGGCCGCCAGTTCAGCGCGGTAATCTTCGAGCAACAACGGCAGGGCCGACAGGTGCATCCGGCTCGCTAGTTCAGGCACGACGCCGCCGAAGCGGACGTGGGCTTCGGCCTGTGAACTAATGACTTCCCGGCGTAGTCCCGCGGCCGGCTCGAACAAGGCGAGCGCGGATTCATCGCAGGAACTTTCGATCGCGAGGATCATTGGGGTGGAGTCAGTCCATTTCTGGGGCCGGCTCAACCTCGTTTCGTCTGGCGCTCACGAAAAGAGCCTTACACGCTGGAGGCATGGACGCCCCAGCCCGCCATGCCGCGATTGTGGACGTGCTTCGTCGCGAAGCCCGCGGTGGGGTGGTGCCGTTTGTGCGTTTGGTGGAAGCAGCGTTGTATGCGCCCGGCCTAGGTTATTACGTGAGTGACCGCCCGCGCGTTGGGAAGGTAGCTGGCACCGATTTCACCACGGCCGCGGCACTGGGCCCGATGTTCGGTGAACTCATCGCTGCCGCGGCGCAGACCTTGGTCGGTGACCTCTCGATACATACGCTCGTTGAGGTGGGCGCCGAACCTGGCCAAGCGCATTTCGCGAGCGTGGTGCCGTTGTTTGCCGGGACACGTGTTTTCCGGGTCGGCGAAAAGCCCGCACTCCCCACGCGCACGGTGCTGGTCGCCAACGAACTACTCGATGCGCAGCCTTTCCATCGCTTCGTCTTTCAAGGCGACGGCTGGCGCGAACTCGGCGTCCGGGTCGATGGCGCTGAACTCACAGTCGAGGCTCTGGCGGATTTCTCGTCTGCTTCCGCGGCCACCTTCGCTGCCTCGTTACCCTTGGCGTCCGAGGGTTGGTTACTCGATGCGCCCTTGGCAGCGGAGACCCTGCTCGAGCGTTTGCTCGGCGGTGGCTGGAGTGGGGCAGTCATCTTGTTGGATTACGGTAAGACCCTGGCGCAGTGCCTCGAAGGGTCGCCGGCCGGTACGGCCCGCGCCTACCGCAGTCATCAGCTTTCGGGAGCAATCCTGGAGAACCTTGGTTCGCAGGACCTGACGTGTCACGTCCTCTGGGATCGACTGGAGCCAATCCTCGTTGCCCAAGGTTTCCGCTCGGTGCGCTTGGAACGTCAGGAGGCCTTTTTCGTGAAGCATGCGGGCTCGGCCATGGAGCGGATTATGACCTCCGGGGATAATGAGGCCACCGGGCGTCTGCGGGCTTTGACGCACCCGGCCCATTTCGGGGCTAAATTCCAAGTCCTCTCGGGAATTCGCTGATTCGTCGGTCGGCGGGGCAAGTTTCTTGAAGCCATCCTCGACCTCGGGGGAACAACCCTTTTCCTAGGGTGACTCCCCGTTATCCCCATGAGGTCCATAGCATTCTTATTCGCATCCTTTTTTGTCGGCGCCGCTACCCTGCAGGCCGACGTGAAGGTCATCCAAGCCTTCGAAGGCGACGGCTTTGATAGCTGGCAGACCACGGGCACAGCCTTCGGCCTCGCTCCGGTGGCAGGCAAGGTCACTGGCGTGAATGGCGAGTTTCGTAATTACGGCGGCAACGCGTTAGTTGTCTCGGGCCATGGCGGTGATGCCGCGACCGGCACGTTGACCTCCCCCGACATTCTGCTCACGCACCCGTTCCTCGGGTTCCTTGTCGCTGGCGGAAATCATTCTGGCAAGACGGCGGTGCAGCTGCTCATCAACGGCAAGGTTGTCCGCGAAGCCGTCGGCAAGAACGGACTGACCCTCGCCGAGGTCATCTGGGACATCGCTGAGTTCAAGGGGAAGAAAGGCGTTGTCCGCATGGTCGACAGCGAAGTGGGTGCTTGGGGCTTCATCGCCGCTGACCACTTCCTGTTTTCATCCGACAACAAGCCGAAGTTCTCATCGGGTGGCCGTCCGAAGCCCAAGGCCGCCAACAACCTCGTGCGCGTAGCCGGTGAAGGCAGCGCGGCCCTCGAGCCTGGTGCGACGTTCAAGGTCACTGGTGGTCACAAGGAAACCGGCGTGACCTCGCCGACGGCGATCGCTTTCGCCAACGATGGTAGCCTCTATGTCGCGGAGACGCATCGCTTCCGCTTTGGCGTCGAGGACGACCGTAACAACCTCTTCTGGTATCATGACGACCTGGCGACCAAGACCACGGCTGATCGCTTAGCCCTTCACCAGAAGTGGGTCGGCAAGAGGTCCATTGAGTGGATGACGGCTAAGTCCGAAAAGATTCGCTTCCTCACCGATGAGCAAGGTGACGGCGTCTTCGCCAAATCGAAGATGTTCGACGACAAGTTTAATGACGTCCTTGACGGCACGGGTGCCGGGGTGATGGCGTGGGACGATAACGTCTACTTCGCCTGTATCCCGCGCATCTGGATGCTGCAGGACCCGAAGCAGGACGGTAATGAGGGCCAGCGCAAGGTCCTCCAGGACGGCTTTGGCGTGCGTATTTCCCTTTCGGGCCACGACATGAACGGCTTCGCCATCGGTTACGACGGTCGCGTGTGGGGTACCATCGGCGACCGTGGTTTCAACATCGTCACGAAGGAAGGCAAGAAATACGACTCGCGTAATCGCGGTGCCGTTTTCCGCTTTGAGCCAGATGGATCCAATTTCGAAGTCGTGCACTTCGGCCTGCGTAATCCGAAGGAAATCGCCTTCGATGATTTTGGTAACGGTATCTCCGTCGATAATAACTCCGACCAAGGCGACCAAGCCCGCGTCGTTTACGTTGTCGAAGGCGCCGACTCTGGTTGGGAAATGGAACACCAAGCCATGCACACCTTCCACCGTGAGATTGGCCTCGAGCAGCGTCCGCCTTCCCGCTGGATGACCGAAAAGGTCTGGGAGCTTCAGAATCCGGTGCAGCCGGCCTTCATTATCCCACCCACCGCTTACCTGAGTTCGGGTCCTTCCGGCCTGACTTACCACCCGGGAGCTGGTTACCTCGAGGCCGAGGCTAAGCACTTCCACATTTGCGATTACCGTGGGTCCGCGGGCGCGTCCGGCATTTGGTCGTTCAAGGTTGAGCCTGCCGGTGCGGGCATGACGATGACCAGCTCGCACCAACTGCTCTGGGGCGTCGCCGCGACCGACGTCGAGTACGACTGGAAGGGGCGCTTGGTGGTTTCCGATTTTATCACCGGCTGGCAATCGCACGATGCGGGCCGTATTATCACCCTGTCCGCTGAGAAGATGCTGAAGCCCGAGTCTGCGTCCACGGTGGCCAGCCTCATCAAAGATGGTTTTGGCAAGCGTGGCTCGGCTGAATTATCCAAGCTGCTGGCACATGATGACCAGCGCATCCGTCTCCGTGCCCAGATTGAATTGACCCGTCGCCCCGACGCCGCTGACCGCTTTGAAGCCGCGACGAAGTCCGCTAATCCCCTCGAGCGCGTCCACGGTATTTGGGGCCTGGGTATCCTCGCTCGTCGTGGTGCCGCCATCGCTCCGAGCGAGGCCTTCAACGGCAAGTCCACGCCGGTCGCCCCGTTGGCTGACCGCGTTGCCGCTGCCCATCGCCTCGTACCCTTGCTGAGTCATGCTGACGCCGAAGTCCGCGCGCAAGCGGTCCGTGTCCTCCAGGAAAGCCCGCTGAAGGGCAACGACCTCCCGCTCGGTAAGCTGATTCTCGATCCCTCACTCCGCGTGCGTTCGTTCGCCGCCATTGCCGCGGGCCGCCTCGCTGCCGATAAGCACCTGCCCGAAGTCCTGACGATGCTCCGTGAAAACGCCGATAAGGATCCGGTGCTTCGCCATGCAGGGTCATTCGCCATCGACCTCATCTGCCAGACACCGGCGTCCTTCGATGCCGTGGCCAAGGATGAGAACGCCTCCGTGCGCCTCGCCGCGGTGGTAGCCCTTCGCCGTCGCCTCGACCCATCAGCTGCCCGCTTCGTGAACGACAAGTCCACGGTGGTTGCTGATGAAGCAATCCGCGCCGTCCATGACCTCGGCCTTGAGCCCGGCCGACCAGCCGTGGCCGCACTCCTTGACGCGCGTGATAAGCGTGCTTGGACGCCTTTCATGCTGCGTCGTTTGGTCCACAGCGCCTTCCGCCTCGGTGGTGAGCAGAACGCTGCCCGCGTGGTCGGTGTCGCCGTCGACGAGAAGCTGCCTGACGAAGTCCGCAATGAGGCCCTGCGTCTCCTGGCCCAGTGGGCCAATCCTTATCCCGTCGACCAGTTGACCGGCCATTGGTCGCCGCTGCCTCCGCGCGATCCCAAGGAAGTCCGCACCAGCCTAACCGCCGCGCTGCCACAGCTCCTCAAGGGCAATTCGGATACTTTGAAGTCCGCCTTAGAACTCGTGACGCTGTTCCAACTCGATGTGGCTTCCTTGCCGGTCGATACGCTCACCACGTTGGCTGCTAACCAGAAGCTCAGTGGTTCCGCCCGGGCTAAGGCGCTGGCGATGCTCCTCGCCCGTAAGCCTGCGAACGCCGTCGAACTCGCCGACAAATATGCCAAGGACGCTAAGGACGAAGTAGCCATGGTCGCGATTGGCGAACTCGCGCAGCGCAATCCGGCTCAAGGCCTTGTCGAACTCTCTAATGCGGCCAAGACGGGCTCTCCTGCCCGCCGCCAAGGTGCCTGGAAGGCTCTCGCCAAGTTGCAGGCTTCGGGCGTCGAAGCCCTGTTCGTCGAACAGCTCTCGGCCCTCGGTGCCGCTAAGGGCGTGTCACCGGCTGCGATTGAGTTATTGGAAGCCGCTGCGGCTCGTCCCGAGGCCTCCGTCAAGGATGCCTTGGCTAAGCTGAAGACCGCTTTGGCTGACCCGAGTAACGCCTTGGCCAAGTGGTTACCAGCCCTCGAAGGCGGCGACGCCACCAATGGCTTTGCGCTCTTCCAAGCCTTACCTGCTGGCCAGTGCCTCCGTTGTCACCGCGCTTCGGCCGACTCCCATGCCGCTGGCGGTGAAGCCGGCCCGAACCTTGCGGGTATCGCTAAGCGTGGTGATCGCCGTTACCTCCTCGAGTCGGTCGTCCAGTCCTCGGCCGTCGTTGTCTCTGGTTATGGCACCGTGAATATCGACCTTTCCAATGGTGGCGCGCTCACTGGTACGCTACTGCAGGAGAAGCCTGACTTCGTCGATGTCGACGTCGCTGGCAACCGCTGGCGGATTGCCCGTAAGGACGTGAAGGCCATGACCGCGCCGGTTTCTGGCATGCCCGCCATGGATAGCGTCCTGTCACTCAATGAAGTCCGTGACCTCGTCGCTTGGATGGCCACGCTCGAGAAGGGTGTCGCCGCGACCAAGGCCCCTGAGCCTAAGCCGCTCGATATCTCGACCATCAAGCCCGTCGTCCATGCTGCTGGTGTTGATCCGGACGTGATGGCCTTGGGTAAGCAGATGTTTGCGATGTGCTCGGCCTGTCACGGCCCGAACGCTGAAGGTGGCCCCATCGCTCCGCCCCTCGCTAAGTCGAACTGGGTGAATGGTCCCGTCGAGAACCTCATCCGCATCCAGCTCCGCGGCCTGCAGGGTCCGATCACCGTCTCGGGTAAGGAGTATAAGCTCCCTGGTCCAATGCCCGCGCAGGCCTATCAGACCGACGAGCAGATTGCGGCCGTCCTGACCTATGTCCGTAATACCTTCGGCAATGCCGCTTCACCGGTGAAGCCCGAGCAGGTCAAAGCCCTGCGTGGCGAAGTCGGTAAGCCTCCGCTGACCGAGGCCGACCTCGTCCCGGCGAAGTAAGCCGCAGGATCGGTAAAGCAAAAGGCCGGACGGAGGGAACTCCGCCCGGCCTTTTCGTTGGCGTCAGTTAATCCTACTTCCTGATCCTGACCTCGAGGAGACTCGCGCGTTTATCGTCCCGGACGCTCACGCCAAGCAGGTCTTTGGCCGAGATGACGATGGCGGCCTGCGGACGGGTCGTGAAGGT
>Ga0102913_1000007_pt1 | contig 54390 bp, 36 predicted proteins | sample Colrivmet1560A02_FD_78197 | JGI IMG/M metagenome (GOLD analysis project Ga0102913, IMG submission 78197) | Estuarine microbial communities from the Columbia River estuary - metaG 1560A-02 | ecosystem: Environmental > Aquatic > Marine > Intertidal zone > Estuary | place: USA: Columbia River... | reverse complement strand
CGAGGTGCAGGATAGCGGTGCGCCCGTCGGCCGAGAGCTCAACCCGCGTAACTTTAAGGAGGTCATGCTTGGTCTGTGACATCTGCTCCTTACTGAACTCTGGCTTACCGTCCTTACCGACTTCGGCAGCCGCGACTGGCTTCACCTTCGTGGAGAGTTCCGGCGAACCATACGCCGCCGACCAAAGGTAATTCCAGATTTCAACATTCCAGCTGCCGGGGTCCTTGGCTACGGCGGAATCAAGGGCTTCACCAAAACGGACTTCCACCCTGCCCTGGGCGACCTTCAGGTCCAACGGGCTACGGACCTTCTCGCCGGTGTAGCGGACTCGCTGCAGGCAGCCGTTCTTGACTGCAGTGGTCTGCCAACCGCGCAGTCCAACGACATAGAGCTGACCATCTTTAGGATTAAAGCGTGCCCGCATAGCGCCGCTGTCGAAGTTCACGTTGAAACGCGTGAGGCCGCCTTGCATTTGCGGCTGACCACGGAACTCCACCTCCTGCGGCAAGACGCCGTAGAGCGAGCAGGTGCCATAGCTGAGGTGCAGGAGACGACCCTTCCACGGGCCCCACTGTTCCGAGGTCACCCACACCTGGCCGCCACTGGAATTATCGACGTCCTTCGGCATCCAACAGAGCGGACGATCATAATCCGTTGGCTCAGTCGTACGATGCGCCAACGGGGGTACGCCATAGAAGCCACCCTGCTTAATCCAGTTGAGTCGGCAGACCGGCGTCCAGGTGCCCTCGTTATCACCAGACGTCAGCTGGCCAGTCGGGCTGATGCCGATGCCGTTCGGGGCCCGGAAGCCGGTGGCAACGACTGACATCGTCGATCCATTGGGGTTAACTTTAAAGAGCGCTCCGTGGTGGTCGCAGAGGTCATCAAAGCCTCGACCACCCTTCTTCACTGGGCCAGCTTTGATGAAATAAAGGTTACCGGCGCCATCCGTTTGGAGGTCAAAGACGTACTCATGGAAGTTCTTCGTCACCTGAATATCGGAGTTAAACACCGCATAAGTCTGGGCGCTACCTTGACCGCCGGGGCCTGGTAGGAGTTTCCAGAGTCCGTCGCGGCAGGTAACGTGAATCGTCCCGTTCACAACCTTCAGACCGAGCGGATGATACAGCCCCGTGGCAAAGCGCTCCCAGGTGACCTGCTCTAGCTTGGCGTCTAAGCCAGAGCCAATCCAGACGTCCCCATGGAACGTGCAAATCGCCACACGTCCGTCGTCGAAGAAATCCACGCCACTCACATACATCGGAGCCTTCCACGCGTTGTCGTCGGGAAGTTTAATCCGGTCGGTAACGTAGGGCTCACCTGTCTTGGTTGAGAGTTCGCCCTGAGTGACAACTTTCTTGGTCGAGAAATCGGCGAAGGCCAGCGGGCCAAGTTCTTCTGGCCAGCCGGTCGGACGGGCCGCGCCCACCGGGGCGTAGGCGATTTCCACCTGCTGCTTACCGGCCGGAATGCGATAGACCTCCCAACCATCCAGTTGCTCGCGGCGACCGGGACCGCGCACACCGATGCGATCGGCATCCTTGGTGCGACCCAACAGTACCGTCACGCCGGAGGCGGTTTCAGTCGTGAGCGCACGGACGATGACTTGTGCTTCGTTGGAATCGACGACCCGAGGGATCTCGATGACCCGGTCGGCGGAACCTGGGACGGCAAACGTGAGCACGCCGTCGCCCTTGGGCTGAAAATTCGCTAAGCGGTAATGGCCGGCCCACAGGTGTCCATAGCCCGTGCGGCGAGCGAGCTTAGTCGCGTTCTCTCCGACCGCGAGGCCCGCGAGGTCATCGTCCGTCGAGAAATACACGCTGCCCAAGGCCGTGGGATACTCACCGCGAGACATCAGGTTCATCTCTGTGACGAACTTACCCGACCAACCCCCGACGACACGGGCGAGCTCGGTGTCATAGGCGAGGGCATGCTTGCCATCTTCCCCCAGACGCAGGGCAAGCCCCTTAAGCGCCGTGTGCTCGGCCGTCCCGTCGGGCTTACGGTCAACCCCGATGGTGCCAAAGACCCAACGGCCTGGCGCCTCGGCTAGCTCCTTCGGCGCAGATTTAGCCGGAGCCTTCTTCCCCGCCTGGGCGAAGAGCAACGGTACAACGAAAAGAAGACAACCAAGGGAACGCAAAAAGGAGCGCATGGGGATACGGCGAGCAAAGCCCCCGCCCCTGCCGTGGCAACACCCGAGGCTTACTTCTTACGCTTCTCGAGGTCATCAGCACCCGGGAGGATATATTTGCTCTCCTTGCCCAGTGGCTTGATGCGACGCTCACTCTCTTGGCGGTTCTTGGCCGCCAGGTCCTGAGCCTTTTTCGACGTGTCAATGGGGCCATCGCTCTTGGAATCATCCCCGGAATTTCCATCGCCCTTGGTGCTGGCTACGACGACGGGCCGGGCCGGCTTGTTACGGTCTTCCCACCAATCATAGGCATCCTTCTCCGCCTGGGCGACCTGCTCGGGCTTGAGCTCCGCCTTGAGCCGTGCCTGGAGTTTGCCGACCTCATGGGGAGTCGACCCAGTCATACGCTGAAGTAAGCAAAAGAAATAGGCCTTGGGGTTATCGACCACGCCCAGTTCACCGGAAGCATGCAGCAAGGCTAAGCGTTCCGCATAGCCAGTTTCCACGCGGCCAAGCTCATGAAGGCGTTGGAGCCATTCGTTTGCTTCCTTGACGTCGCGGTCGGCCGGCTTCCCGTCGAGGCGAGCCACAAAAATAGCGCGCATGGCCACAAAGTAACCCTGACGGGCGGATTTGCGAAACCAACCCATGCCGTCCTCAAAGTGCTGCTTAAGGCCGCCCTTGGCGTACATTTCCATGTAGTATCGTCCGACGCGCTCTTGCGCCTCCCGGTCGCCCGACATCGCTTCATGGTATTCCGGAATCGGCCTGGGCGAAGGACCAGGATCACCCGCGGCCACCGCTAAAAACGGGAACGCACCGAACACCAGTAACAGTCGCAACATACCAGCACAAAACAGGCCCGCCCCGACCGGGGCAAGTCCGATAGGGACGCCCGGCCGGGGCGGGAGTTATAAAAGCACTCTATTATTTAGAGGCCCGTACGGGGAAGTGCTCTCCTGGGGTGGAGCGGGCAGCATCGTCACGGTGGTCACCCGACCGGTGCTGGCGAGGTGGGCAATACCGAAGGCGTGCGCGGGCGGGAGGCCGATGGATAGGACTACTTCAACAGGCTCTTCATTCCCTCACCGCAGGCGTCGCCGATCAAAAAGTAACTCTCCGCATTGGCGAACCAGTGATGGCCATGCGTGGGACAGGGCGAGAGTTCTGCTGGACGTGCGAAATCGGTGGTCTTGACGAAAACCGCGTTCTTGATCCGCTTGGTCCCCGCCTCCTGCGCCTTTCTGAATTCGAACATCGCGCCCTCGGCCACCGGTCCTTCATTGCCAAGTTGGCCCACCACCACCGGCATGTTCGGCACATTGAATTCCTTGCGGAGATCGCTGACCAGGTTGACGAGCAACTGCGCATATTCGGGTATCGCCTGTGGAGTGACCATGTCGTTATAGCCCTGCTGCCAGTAAAAACCGGCGATTTCATATTTCTGATTCCCGAGAGCCGCCAAGGCGGCGCGAACTTCTTTTACCATTTGGCGATAAGACTGCCCAACGTCCTCACGTTTTGGCCAGTCGCCCGTGTCGTAGGCCGGCAGGCCGGAACTTGGCGAACGGAAATGCCCGTGCAGGCTGTGCCCGCCCCATGCCGTCTTGATCAACAGAACCGGTTCCTGATAGAAGTCACCTAGGACAAAACCGAACCCCAGCTCGGGCCCCATGTGCCTTCTCGATCCGTCTGCGGCATAACCGGTGAAGCCCACCGTGAGGCCACCCTTCAGGAGCTTGTCGCCGCCCACCTTGAATGATACCTGCACATCATCCCGGACGACCCATTCTCCTTTTTCATTCTTGAGCTTCTTCATCTTCTTGGCGCTCTGCGAGTTTACCATCGACCAGGCCAGATTGCCCTTGGCGCCATTAGGGCCATCATCATGATCAACCGAGCCTTGGCCTTCCATGTTGGACTGCCCGGCGAGGATGAAGACCTTCACCGGCTTCGAGCTTGGCTGCTCCGCTGCCCAAGCTTGGACGGAGCTCAGGACCGTTACTGCGAATAGCGCGAGCGACGTGAGTTTGATGAATGAAAGCGTAAACGCTCGGCGGGTGAGGTGGTTTGGTTTCATTTTGGTTTATTTCTTAAGTAACTCCAGCATGGCCCGGCCCATGGCTTCACCGACGTCCATGTAGACTTCAGCTTTGCCGCCGTAATGGCCGTTGCCGCTACCGCCTTGTGCCATGGGCTGGGTGTAGATGGTTGCAACATTGCCTCGGAACTCGGGGTACTTGCCGGTTGAGCCGTCAACGGCGAGATGGGCTTCGAGGATCTTACCACCATTGCCTCCGTTGCCCTTGATAGATTCGCCCATCGTGCCGAGCACGAACTTCGCATTCGGCGAATTGAAGTCTTTGCGCAAAGCCTTGATTAACTGGACCAGATTTTTCTCGTAGTGCGCCGCCCAGACTGGATTACCGGCGTCCTTTTCACCCTGCCAGTAAAAGAAGCCGGCCACCTCGTAGCGCTTCGCCCCGGGGTAGTGTTTATCGAGATCCGCAAGCACCTTCTTGGCATCCGCCGTGTCATCGTCATACTGTTTGCCTGCATACCAGCCTGCCGGGTTATCACCCTTCAGGGTTACGGTCCCTTCTTTGATTACGGGTGGAGTTGGTTCGGTGCCTTTGGCCCATGAATCCGGGGCATCTCGATAACCGGCATACACTTTACCCCCTTCTTCAAACCGCGCGCTACCCGGAGGTAAAAGGTGCCAGCCAAGGGCACGGTTGCCGATGCAACTTTTGAGAATCATCACGGGCGCATCGAGAGCATTGCCGACCAGATGGCCGATCCCAAACTCCACGCCAATGGTGCGGGACTTAAATAGTTGCTCGGGTTGCGCGACGCCCAGCCACTCGTTATTCATCAACCCATTTCCCTGCATCATCCGCACAAAGCGGACATCTTTGCGCTGCGACCAGGTGCCGGCCTCATCGACAAGATAGCGATACTTCATTTGGGACTTTACGGCATGTTCCAGTGATCCCTCGGGTTTGCCTTTGTCACCGGCTTCAATCCTGCCGAGCCCAACCATATTGGACTGGCCCAGCAAGATAAAGACCTGCACGGGTTTGCTCATGTCGGCCGGTTTGCTGTCCGGCTTAGGGATCGGCTGCTCCGCTGCCGTGACGGTGGCAATAGACGAAAGGACGAGCGCGAGCGCGGCCAGGAGGCTGATGGTTTTGATTGTTGGTTTTATCATGTTGGTGCTAACCGATGACTGAAATTAAATGACTATTTTCCGAGCAACTCGGTCAGTTTAGGCTCCATGGCCTTTGCCCACTCACGGTAGCCCGCGACGTTGGGATGAAGTGCATCGGGCATGAGATCTTTTCGCAGCATGCCGTCTTTGCTTAGAAACGTTTCCTTAAGATCGAGCCAATAGACGGTTTTATTATCCGCGTACGTCTGCAGAATCCCGTTGACCTGGTCGGTGCGGATTCTGCCTGAATCGGTCGGCTTCCACTCGCGGGGGAATATGGCCAGGAGCAGAATCTTCGAAGCGGGTAATCGCTGATGGACTTCTTTGAGTATAGCCAACACGCCTTGCGCCGTATCCCGTCCTGCATTCGCCGGCTCGCCGCGATTGTTGGTTCCGATCATAATGACCACCACTTTAGGATTCCGGTCTTTCATCCCGACCAGTCCGCCGTCCTGAAGATGCCACAACATATGCGAGGTTTTGTCCCCACTGGAACCGATGTTCACCGCGTTACGGGTGCCATAATGTTCTTTCCATACCTCGTGTCCCGTGCGGCCCCACCCGAATACGATGGAATCCCCGATCATCAGAATATCCACCTTCTTTTCGGTCACCCACCGCTTGCGGTCTTCGTGGTGCCTTAGAAACTCAGTCCATCCACCTTTGGCGCGTTCTTCGGCACGCGAATCAGCTTGGGTCGCCGAAATATCCTTTGCATAGGACGGGTCTTCCCACGGCATCTTTGGCGGGGCCGGGGAGAGTGCCGTCTCGGCGGCGAAGCAGACCGGTGAGAGGATACCCAGCAGCGCTGCGGTGAAGAATACCTTTGGTCTCACGCTTATTTAGAGGCTTTTGAGGTAGGCCGTGAGGTCCGCCACGCTTTTATCGGTCAACCCGAGCATCGCCGGAGTATACATCAGGGACTTCTCCAGCTTCTCCACCGACTTGATCCGATCAGCCGGGATAGTCTGGATAGCACCGCCGACGCCCTTGATCATCGTGGGGTCACCTTGCGTGAGCACTATGCCCGTGATGACGAGGCCATCCTTGGTCACCAGGCGCGAGCCTTCGTAACCATGCGAAATCATCGCGGAGGGCTGGGCCAACGCTTGGATGATAGTCTCGGTCGACTGTTGGCGACCGTAGGTCGTGAGGTTCGGTCCATACTCGATGCCTTGATCACCAATGCGGTGACAGGTGTAACAGACGGCGATGGCCGCAGCGCCAAGCTTCGGGTCACCCTTGAGCTTCGCAATGGTTTCGACGGACGACAGGGCCTTCGTACCGGCGGGCTCCGCGGGGAAGTCGCTGGCGGTCAACTTGACCTGGTTGGCGTCGTAGAGACCGCGGGCCTTGAGGATATTATCGACCTCGAAGTTCTTCCAGTCGTTACCCTTGCGGTTATTCAGCCACCAAGAGGCGATTTCCTTCAGTTCCTTACGCTGAGAGAGCTCGACCATCACACCGACCGCCTCAGGGCTATTGGTGAACGCTAAGGCGGTGACCATCTGCTTAGTCTGGGCCGCATCCAACTTACCAGAAGCGAGGCGGGCGCGAATACCAGCGACGCCCGCAGGCACGTGCAGACGCCAGGTCAGGCCAGCGAACGCATCGCTCCAGGTGGCAGGGTCGCCGCCCATGGACTTACTGAGGGCTGCATAGAGTTCGACTTCGCGACCAGTGGCACCGAGGCCGACGGCTTCGAGGTAGGCACGGTCCTTACCATCGAAGCGTTGGGCCACTTCGACGAGCGCAGCGAGGGCGACTGGGCCCTTGAAATCGCGGAGAGCGAGGGCCACTTCGCGACGGACTGCGGGCGAAGCATCCTTGGCGTTGGCCACCGCAAGGTTCAGCACATCGCGGTTCGCGGCACGGAGGGCGCGGAAGGCCACGAGGCGGCGCTGGGCATCCGGCGAACGGAGTTCGGCCGAGACGAGTGCAGCGCCCTTATCGCCCAACTGGGCGAGCAACCACACGGCACGAGAAGTGACGTAAGGGTTGGCGTCCTTGAGCAAAGCGGAGACGGCCGGGATGGCGGCTTCCCCTTGGGCCTTGAGACGCGCGAAGCCCGCGCCACGAATATTGTTGGCGGGACTGCTGAGTGCGAGGATTTGGCCTTCGGTGGTATTGAGGTCGATCTTAGGCACGACGGACTTAAAGCCCTTGGGCGCTAGACGATAGATGGTACCGCTGAAGCGGTTATCGCGCGTCCCGTGACCACCCACGCCAGGGTCGAACCAATCGGCGAAGTAGATGGCGCCATCGGGACCGACGGTCACATCAGCTGGACGGAACATCGTCTTAAGCACGCCCGTGGCGCGGCCACCGAGGAAGTCAGAGCCCGCCCATTCCTTCTCCTTATTAGAGGTAATGAAGTCGAAGCGCTCGAGCTTCATGCCGGCGCCATCAGGCTTCGGCAAGTAGCCGAAGACCACGTTCTTACCAGCTTCACAGGCTAGGAGTAGGCCGCTCCACTTGTCGCTGAGGGCACCGTTCTCATAGAAGGCCACCCCCGTCGGGGAGCCGCCGCCATAGATATCGCCTGCGGGCATAGTGCCGGGGTCGTCTTGGCGCCACTCGGCGGTCGGAGTGTCTTGGCCCGGACGCTTATCTGCGCCCCAGGAGCGCTTACCATCCGCCGAAGCAAAACCGGCATTGCCACCTTCCATGATCAGCGAGACGCGGCAAGCGGGCGGATCGTCGTTGTCGCTCTGGTAGAGGTCACCGAACGAGTTAATCGCCTGCTCGTAGCTATTACGGTAGTTGTGACCAACGATGCGCAAGTCCGAGCCATCGGCGTTCATGCGCACCGAGAAGCCACCAATCCAGACATTACCGTCGTCGCTGCGCTTGCCCGCAATTTTGCCGAGCATGTAGGGACTGCCCATGTAGAAATGGCGGCCACTCTTATCGGTAAATTCTGCGCCCATGTTGCCTTGGTTGAAGTTCCACTTGCCGTCGGGGCCCGTGGTCACGCTGTGCAGCGAGTGGTCATGTTGGCGGCCGTTGAAGCCCGTCAGCAGAACTTCGCGCTTATCGACTGCTGGGTCATAGACCCCGTCACGATTCACGTCGGTGTAGACCAAGAGATCCGGCGGTTGCGCGACCACGATCTTACCGTCGATAGCGGCCACACCCAACGGCGAAGCGAGGTTCACATCCTGCACGAAGACCGTCGATTTATCGGCCTTGCCGGCGCCCGTGGTATCTTCGAGAACGACAATACGGTCGCCTTCCTTGCGGCGACCACCCTTCCCGCGGTAGTTCACGCCCTCGGCGACAAACATCCGACCCTTCTCGTCGAAGTCGATGTTCGTTGGATTGAAGAGCATCGGCGAAGTTGCCCAGACCGTGACCTCGAAGCCTTCGGGCACGGTGAAAAGTTCTGGCGGGACGAGCATCGGACCATCTTCCACCGCGACGGCCTTCGCCTCGTCAGGCTTCTGGGTAAACACCATGAAGCGAACTGCGGCGGGGCTGCGCTTACCGCCGCGCTCCAAACCACCATCATCGAGGGCAACTTGCGTACGGAAGCCGACCACGCCCGCAGGCAAGTCATAGGCGATAACGGAAGTCGCGTGCGTGCCGATACCATTGGTGTAGACCTTACCGGCGACGGAAAGCGGGCCCTTGGAATTATTCTTGCCCACGAGCACGGCGCCATGGCTAGCGGTAGCGGACTTCCACTTTAAATCGATGAGGTTCTTCGTCGTCCCATCGGCCATGAGCAACGTGGGCTCAATCCAGGAGGCCCAGTCGCAGTTGCTGTCACCGAGGTCGGAGATCAGCAGATAAAGTTCCTTGGCACCCTTGAGGTCAGCGGTCAGTTCGGTCAGGCGAACCTTATCCTTAGCAGTGATGTCCTTAGTCTGAGCTACTGGCTTCCCTGCGGTCGGCGTGGCGGCTGGCGTGGCGGCCTTCGGGGCGGCTGGGGTCACGGGCACGGCGGCACCCGCGGCGGGACGGCCGAACTTGGCTTCGCGCTCGACCGGAATGGCGGCGGCCGGAATCTTGGCAAACTCGCCCGGCTGCGGAAGCTTGAGACGCGGTGCGTTCTTGCCCTTATCATCCAGGTTGGCGTTGAGCTCATCTTCGGTGAGCGGAGTAGACTTCACCCCCGCGGCAGGCACTTCGACCTTCGCGGCCCAGACGATGGCATTGAGCGCCAAGGTCCGGAAGCCGTCGATGGCCCAGTTGCGATGGTTATGACCACCGGAGAAACCGACCCCGCGGCCGCCATCGGCGCGTTCGATTCCCCACATCAACGTCTGCACCTTACCGAGGCCATCGACGCCGTGCTCGTTCCAAAGATTGATATACTTCTTCACGTTCTCCCGCGTCGGCACGGCCGTGACGAGGTCGAGCACCTTGCTGCGGTCCGCTGGGAAACGCATGTTGTAATAGAACTCGTCGTAGGCCTGCACGAGGCCATTCACGCCGCGCGATATCGAATGATTCGGCAAAGCCTTGAGGTCAGCGACCCAGTGCGGGTTGACGGACCAGCCCGTTTCAAACGCGCCCCCGATCCAGGGACGGTAGTATTTTTCGCCGTCCTTGGCATCGGGGTGGACGGCATAATGCATGAAGACAATGCCGGTTCCTTTCTTGGCGAGCTCATCGACCTTGGCCCAGCCCTTGCCCACGACGCTCGTGCCGTCGGCATAGATGACGAGGCACTTGATACCGTCCAGGATCGTTTCATCCTTAGGCCAACCGCTGACGACCACGGCCTTGAGGCCTAAGCCGCTCTGCTCATTAATGGCCTTGGCCAAGAGTTCGGAGCCCGCCTTGAACTCGTGCTCACCAGGGCCATGCGACCGGCCACCCGCCAAGAAGACGATGTCGGCGGCCGCCTGGGCGCCGAGCGAAACGAGGAGACAGGCGACCACAACGGCGACGCGGGTCCAGGGACGGAGGGTATTATTCATAAGAATGATGGGGCGAGCCGAGGGGTACGGCACCCCTCACAGACAGCGGATATCGGCAAAGGTTGGAAGGAAAAACCCTGCAGGGGCCAAACGAGCGTCCCGCGAGCCCGCCCAAACCCATTTTTACCCCAATTTGACATTGGAGGAACATTCATAGGGTGTTCTTGTTAGACCCTATAGATATGAAAGCCCCTGCCCTCGTACTCCTAGCAGGCCTCGCCCTGACCGGGCGTTTGGCTGGGGCGGAGCCTGTCCCAACGGCCGCCCAGCTCGAGTTCTTCGAGAAAGAGGTCCGCCCGATCTTGGTCGAAAACTGCTACGAATGCCATGGTCCCAAGAAGCAGAAGTCCGGCCTCCGCCTCGACTCCCGCGCTTTCATTCTCAAAGGCGGGGAAGTCGGTCCCGTCGTCGTCCCCGGCCAGCCCGAGCAGAGCAGACTGATTCTCGCGATTAACCACACCAAGCGTAAGGACGTTGAAGCGATGCCGGACGAGGAGAAGAAACTCGCACCCAAGGAAATCGCTGCGCTCACCGAATGGGTCCGCCAAGGGCTACCTTGGCCAACGACTGGTCAGCCCGAAATCTCCGACCCGCGGAAGCACTGGGCCTTCCAGCCCATCGCTGCGCCGGCGCTCCCCAAAGTCGCGAAGACTGAGCGCGTCCGTAATGACGTCGATCGCTTCGTCCTTTCTAAATTGGAAGCGAACGGCCTGACCTATTCGCCCGAGGCCCCGAAGGAAACGCTGATTCGTCGCGCGTACTTTGCGTTGCACGGCTTGCCACCCTCCGCCGCTGAGGTCGAGCGCTTCGTCGCGGATCGCGACCCGCAAGCATACGATAAACTCGTTGACCGCCTCCTCGCCGCGCCGGCCTTCGGCGAACGCTGGGGCCGGCACTGGCTCGATGTCGCGCGTTACGCCGACACCAAGGGCTACGTCTTCGAAGAGGAACGTCGCTACGCCTACGCCTACACTTACCGCGACTGGGTCGTCGGGGCGTTCAATCAGGACATGCCGTATGACCGGTTCCTCAAGCTGCAGCTCGCGGCCGACGCGCTGGTGACCGGCGAAGACACCCGTGACCTGGCGGCCTTGGGCTTCCTGACCCTCGGTCGACGCTTCCTCAATAACCAACAGGACATCATCGACGACCGTATCGACGTCGTCATGCGCGGTACGCAAGGCCTCACCATGGCCTGTGCACGGTGCCACGACCATAAATCCGACCCCCTGCCTGCGACGGATTACTACGCTCTTTACGCCATCTTTAACTCGAGCGAAGAGCCCAAGGATAAGCCGTTACTGAAGCCCTTCACGCCGACGAAGGACTCGGAGGAATTCGAAAAAGAGCTCGCCGCCAAGGAAGCTAAGGTCGTGGATTTCCGGACCAGCCGGCGCGAAGGCTCCTTCTCAGCGGTTAAGACGACCGCCTACCTCGGCGTGCTCCGTCGCTCACTGGCCGACGCGAAGTTTGATGACGCCCAGGAAGCAAAACGCCTCGCCCTCTACCCCGCGATCCTCTCGGGCTGGAAGAAAACCTTAAAGCCTCGCCTCGTTGCCACCGACCCGCAGTTCGGACTCTGGGCCCGTCTCGTGGGCACCCCAGACGACGCCTTCAAGGCGAAGCTGGCCGCGGAGCTGCTCGCGAAGTCAGCCACGCCGATTGACCCCACCCTGCAAGCCGCCCTGACCAAGAAGATGCCGACGAAGTTCGATGAACTCGTCGCTGCCTACGGCGAACTCCTCGCGACCGCCCGCGGCAACCCCACCCTCGAGTTCAAACCTTGGCGAGCACTCATCGAAGCCGCGAACGGCCCCACCACCCCGACGGCCGATAGCCTCGTGGGCTCGTACGTCGTCGCCGACGCGCAAAAGCATCGCAGCCTCATCCGCGAAGTTGAAGCCTACAAAACAAGCCCCAAGAGCCCGCCGCGTGCCATGGCCATGGTCGACAAAGCCCAACCCGTGAACGGCAACGTTTTCCTGCGCGGTAATCCGGGCCGGCCGGGCAAGAACGTCACGCGCCATTACCTCGAAATCCTTGCCCCCGACGGCAAGCCGGTGGACTTCAAGCGGGGCAGCGGGCGCCTCGAGCTCGCCGAAGCCATCGCCAATGCCAACAATCCCCTGACCGCCCGCGTGATGGTGAACCGCGTCTGGGATCAGATTTTTGGCCAACCCCTGGTTGAGACCCCCAGTGACTTCGGCGTCCGCACGGCTGCGCCCACTAACCCTGCGCTCCTCGATGGGTTGGCCACGCGCTTTATCGCCGACCAATGGTCGACTAAGAAACTTATTCGAACCCTCGTGACCTCGGCGGCTTTCCGCCAAGCGTCGGAGACTCATAAGGCAGGCCTAGCCAAGGACCCTGAGAACCGCCTGCTCTGGCGCATGCATCGACGCCGGGCGGATTTTGAGACCATGCGGGACAGCATCCTCGTCATCTCCGGTCAGCTCGAGCCTAAGCTCGGTGGTCAGCCCTTTGACCTCGTCGCTAATTTCAATACGCCCCGACGGACCATCTACGCCATGATTGACCGCCAGAATCTACCGGCCGTCTTCCGCACGTTCGACTTTGCGAACCCCGACTACCACGTCGCCCGGCGCAATGAAACCACGACGCCCCAGCAAGCGCTCTGGATGATGAACCACCCCTTCACGCGTCAGCAGGCGGATAAACTCGCGGAGAAAATTGCTACCGCCGGCTCGGATGAAGACAAAGTGCGCCAGCTCTACCGTGCCATCCTCGCCCGCGACCCGAAGTCAGCGGAGATCAAGCAAGCCTTGACCTACGTCACCGAAGTCCGCCAAGCCCCTGCGCCCGCCAACTGGTTGAGTGGCATCGGCGGCTACGACCCCCAAACCAAGAAAGTCACCTTCACGGAGATGAAAGTATTCAAGAAGGATACCTTGAACCCGTCGGACAAGTATCCGGATGCCGCCAGCGGGAATGGTCATGCTTCGTTGACCGCGAAAGGCGGCCATCCTGGTAACGATGCGCAGCACGCAGTCATCCGGCGCTGGTCCGCGGGCGGCGGTGGTGAATTCCGCATCGATGGCGACCTCAAGGTGTCCACTCCCCAAAGCCAGGGCGTCCGCGCCCGCATTGTCTCGGCCCAACGCGGCTTGCTCGGTGAATGGACCTGCCTCGGCGGAGCCTCTGTCCCCGTTGTCCTCGAGAAAGCCGTCATCGCCCCAGGCGACACGGTGGACTTTATCGTCGATGACCTGAACGGCCCGAACAGCGACGGCTTCACTTGGGCTCCGGTGCTCAAGGATGCGCGCACTGGTGAGGTGATCGATGCCGCCTCCGCGGGCTTTAATCGTAAGAGCTCGCCACAAACCCCTTGGTCCTCGCTCGCGCAGATTCTCTTCGCCAGCAACGAATTCAACTTTGCCGAATAAGCATGCACCACGACCCCACTTTCATCCATAGTCGCCGGGAGTTCCTGCGGAAGTGCGGCATGGGCATGGGCGGCTTGGCCTTCGCTTCGTTACTGCAGCGCGACCTGCACGGCGCCCCGACCTCCGTCAACCCACTGCAGCCGTTGGCAGCGCGCCGCGCCCCGCTGCCATCGAAGATCAAGCACGTCATCCACATCTTCGCCAACGGTGGCCCTTCGCACGTCGACACCTTTGACCGGAAGACCTCGCTCGATAAATACCACGGCCAGAAACTGCCGGGCGACTACATCGCGACTGAACGCAAGACGGGGGCAGCCTTCCGCTCGCCGTTCACCTGGAAACGCTACGGCAAGAGCGGCCTCGAGGCTAGCGAGCTCTTTGCTAAGACAGCGGCGTTTGCCGATGACCTCTGCGTCATTCGCTCCATGCAGGCGAATGTCCCGAACCATGAACCTTCCCTGCTACTGATGAATTGCGGCGAAGCCCGCCAAGTTCGTCCCAGCTTAGGTTCGTGGGTGACCTACGGGCTCGGCACCGAAAACGAAAACCTCCCGGGCTTTATCACTCTATGTCCGGGCGGCTATCCGATCCAAGAAACCCAGAACTGGCAGTGCGGCTTCTTGCCCGGCGTCTATCAAGGCAACTACGTCGACTCCTCTAAAAAGACCGTGGAGGAACTCATTGAAAACATCCGTAACGCGGGCCTTTCCCGTCCGGCCCAGCGTAAGCAGCTCGACCTCCTTGCTCGTATCAACGCCTCACACCAATCGCTCCACCCGCAGGATGCCGCCCTCGAAGCTCGGGCGCAGTCGTTCGAGATGGCCTACCGCATGCAGCTCGAAGCTACCGATGCCTTTGATATCAGCCGTGAGTCGATCTCGACTCGCGAGATGTATGGCGACACCACGCAAGGCCGCCAATTCCTGATCGCCCGCCGGCTCGTCGAACGCGGCGTCCGTTTCGTCCAACTCTGGCACGGGGCTGGCCAGCCGTGGGATAGCCACGACGACCTCGAAGTCCAACACCGCAAATTAGCACACGAGTCCGACCAACCGATTGCCGCGCTCCTCGCTGACCTCAAGCGGAGCGGCATGCTCGATTCTACGCTCGTCATCTGGGGCGGTGAATTCGGCCGCACCCCGACCGTCGAACTCCCCACCCCTGGCTCCAACGCAGGCAAGATCAATGGTCGCGACCACAACCACCACGGCTTCACGATGTGGATGGCTGGTGGCGGCGTCCGCGGCGGGACAGTTTACGGCGAAACGGACGAGTTCGGCTTTAAGTCCGTCAAGGATGTGGTCCATGTGCACGACCTGCATGCGACGATCATGAAGCTCCTCGGCTTTAACCACGAAGAGTTCACCTTCCGCCACGCTGGCCGTGATTATCGCCTGACCGACGTCCACGGTAAGGTCGTGCAGGGCCTCATCGCCTAACCGGTCATTCAGGAAGGCCGGCTCGACCACTTCACGCTTCCCCTCCGCCGGGTGTCCGCCAACCTTGGGTCACCCCTGCCCCGCCATGCGTCGACTGCTTGCTTTCTGCCTAACCTTCCTCGTCGGCTATGGACCCAGCTTCGCTGCCGAAACCCCGACCGACGTCAAAGTCGTCAAGGATATCGCCTACCGGACCGGCAATGACCTCACGGCCTACGAGGCGGAACGCTGCAAGTTGGACGTCACCTTACCCGCCAAAAGCGACACGCCTTTTGCGACTTATGTTTGGTTCTACGGGGGTGGCTTAAAGAAAGGCAGCAAAGGACTCGCCTCCGAGCATTGCGCCGAAATTGCGGCGAGCTTCGCCCGCGAAGGCATCGCGGTAGTCGTGCCCGATTACCGGCTCAGCCCGAAGGCAAAATACCCGGAGTATGTCGACGATGCCGCCGCGGCCTTCGCCTGGACGGTGCGCAACATCGGCCGAATGGGCGGAGACCCGCGCAAGGTCTTCATCGGCGGACATTCTGCGGGCGGCTACCTCGCACTCATGGTGGGCTTTGACGCTAGCCGACTGAAACCCTACGGCCTCAGCCTCAAGGACGTCGCGGGCATCGCGCAGGTCAGTGGCCAAGTCTTCACGCATTACACCATCCGCGAGGAACGCGGGCAAGGTCGCTACAGTGTCACGTCCGACGAAGCCGCCCCCGCCTTCCACGTGCAGAAGACCCTGCCACCGATTTTAACGCTCTACTCGGACCACGACATGACTGGACGCGCTGAGGAAAGTCAGTTTCTCATCGCGATGCTCAAGGGCGCGGGCCATGTCGAAACCACCTCGCTCAAGGTCACGGATACCGACCACGGTAGCATTGGCCACAACCTTCGCTTCCCCGACGACCCCGGCCACAAGGCCGTGCGGCAATTCATCCGTAAGCAGGGAGAGAGCCGCTGACCATGCGCCAAACACTGGCCATCCTCGCTTGCCTGTTCGCCGTTTGCTCTGGGCACGCCAAGACCTTGGCGGAAGCCGCCGAATCACTAACGCCCAAACTCCCTGCCGGCTGTATCGTCACCGCCGAGCAGACGCCGCAAGGCACACGCTTCGCCTTGGCGGGCCAGTCGCCCGATCCGACACAAGCCCCGGAAACCTTGGTGTTCGAAATCGCTTCGCTCACGAAGATCTTCACAGGTATCCTGCTCGCCGAGGCCGTCTTGGAAAAGAAAGTGACCCTCGATACCACCGTCGCCGAACTCGTCGGACCTGACTACAAATTCGCCGATGCCCGCGTCGGGCGGATCACCCTCAAGCAGCTCTCGACGCATACCAGCGGCTTGCCCCGTATGCCGGATAACTTCACTAACGGCTTCAAGAGTTACGCGACCTACGACGAGGCCTTGATGCTAGCCTGGTTGGCGAAAGTTGAATTGAAAAAGGATGCTCCGTATGCCTGCAGCTATTCAAACATCGGCGTCTCGTTGCTCGGCTACTTGGTGGCCAAGCAATACGGTAAATCGTGGACGGATTGTGTGCTCGAGAAAGTCTGCAAGCCACTGGGGCTGACGCATACGCAGCCGAGTCACTTGCCCAGCCTCGGCACCTTAGCTCCGCCCTACAGCGGCACCAAGCCTGGCATCGTTACCACCTTCCAAGCCTTTGCTCCCGCCGGCAGCCTCCGCAGTACTGCCGCGGACATGCTCAAGTTCGGACAAGCCCTGGCAAACCCGGAGCGCACGCCGCTGAAGGATGCCCTCACGCTGGCCTTGCAGGCGCACGCGGACGCCAACGTCAATGGTGGCAAAGTCGCCCTCGGCGCCTTTCGGACGGGCACGGCGGAGCGGCTCGCCTACGGGCACGATGGCGCCACCGCTGGCTACCGTTCATCGATTCAAGTCGTGCCGGCCCAAGCCACCGTGCGCATCGTGCTCATGAATAATAATACGATGGAAGGCAGTGACATCCTCAAGGCTATGAAATAAGCCGGACCCCTATCCCCTGTCCCCTTTCCCCTGTCCCCTTTCCCCCCATCCCCCTTTCCCCTATCCAGCCCCATCCCCCTTTTCGCCCCCTTTTCATCACACCCCATGCGCCGCCTCCTCGCCCTATTCCTAGCCCTACCCTGTGCGCTCGTTGCCGAAACCCCGCCGCCGACCTATGACATCGTCATCTACGGCGGCACCTCGGCCGCCATCATTGCCGCCGTTCAAGCGAAGAAGATGGGCAAGACCGTCATCGTCATTAGCCCCGATAAGCACCTCGGCGGCCTCTCGAGTGGTGGCTTGGGCTTCACCGACTCCGGCGATAAGTCCGTCATCGGCGGTCTCTCACGCGACTTCTACCACCGTGTTTGGCAGACCTACCAGCAGCCCAGTGCGTGGAAGCACGAAGCCAAGGAAAAGTTTGGCAATAAAGGCCAAGGCACGGTGGCAATGGATGCGACCGAGCGTACCATGTGGATCTTTGAGCCATCGGTTGCCGAGAAAGTCTTCGAAGACTACGTGAAGGAATTTAAGTTGACCATCGAACGCAACGAATGGCTCGACCGAGCCCATGGGGTCGAGAAGCAGGATGGCCGCATCCTTGCCATCACCACCTTGAGCAAACGTCGCTTTGCTGGCCGCATGTTCATCGACGCCACCTACGAAGGTGACCTGATGGCTGCTGCTGGCGTCAGTTACACCTTTGGCCGTGAACCCAACGTGGCCTTCGACGAGACCCTCAATGGCATCCAACTCGGCCATGCCAAGTCGCACCAATTTGCAGGCAAGGTAGATCCCTACGTCATTGAAGGCGACCCGAAGTCGGGCCTCTTGCCCCGCATCCAGGACATCCCTGTCGGTGGCCAAGACGGCGCCGGCGATAAAAAGATCCAAGCGTATAACTTTCGCATGTGCCTGACCAAGGTGGCGGCCAACCGCGTCGAGTTCCCTCAGCCGCCAGGTTACGACCCAAAGCAATACGCCCTCCTTGCCCGGGCCTTAGCTCAAGGCGCCACGCACGTCTTTGGTAAATTCGACCTCATCCCGAACGCCAAGACCGACACCAACAACCACGGCCCCTTCAGCACGGATAACATTGGTATGAACTGGGATTACCCCGACGCCTCCTATGAGCGTCGCCGCGAGATCATTGCGGAGCACCGCCAATACCAGCAGGGCTACCTTTATTTCTTGGCGAACGACGCCTCCGTCCCGGCCAAGATTCGCGAAGGCTTTGCGCAATGGGGTCTGGCTAAGGATGAGTTCACGGACAACGGCCACTGGCCGCACCAGATTTACGTCCGCGAAGCCCGGCGCATGACTGCCGACGTCGTCGTCAACGAGAACCACCTCAAGCGAAAGATCCCGACCCCACGCTCCGTGGGCATGGGTTCCTATAACATGGATTCGCACAACGTGCAGCGTATCGTTGTGAAGGATGCCGACGGCAAAGCTTACGTCCGCAACGAAGGCGACGTGCAGGTGAATCCGGGTCGTCCCTACCCCATTGAATATGGCTCAATCATCCCGAAGAAGGACCAGTGCACGAACCTCCTTGTGCCAGTCTGCGTCAGCTGCACGCACATCGCCTACGGCTCCATTCGCATGGAACCCGTCTTCATGATCCTCGGTCAGTCGGCCGCTACTGCCGCCTCTCTCGCCATCGACCAGAAAATCGCGGTGCAGGACGTCGCCTACGCCGACCTCAGCGCCAAGCTGCTTGCCGATGGACAGGTTCTCGATCGCGCCGCGGGGCCCAAGGCCATCCGCCGCGAAGGCAAGGAACTCCCGGGTATCACCGTCGATGACGCTGACGCCAAAGTTACGGGCACCTGGACAGAGAGCGTGGCCTCTACTTCCTTCATCGGCACTGGCTACCGCCACGACGCCAAGGGCGAGCACGGCCCTGCTACCGCTCGCTTCGAAGCCAAACTCTCCAAGCCAGGTAAGTATGAAATCTTCCTTGCCCTCGTCCCCAACATCAACCGTGCGACGAACGCCCCCGTTACCATCGCCCATGCGGGCGGGAATACCGTCCTAAAGGTCAACCTACGGGACAAGACCGCCAATAACCTGCTCAGCCTCGGGGTCTACACCTTCGATGCCTCCCATCCTGCCAGCGTAACGATCGGCAACCAAGACGCCGACGGGTATATCGTGATTGACGCGGTGAATTGGGTTCCGAAGCCCTAAACCTCCGCCGTGAGGGATAGCCGGGCTTATAGTGGGTTAGACCCGCGCTTTTGACCCTTCGCGTTGCCATTGGCATTGAAACAACCCCTCAACAAGGTTGTCTTATAAAACTCAGCCATGCCCCTTCACCTGCGCGCCCTTTGTCTCATCGCCGTTGCCGTCCTCGGCCTGCCCACCCTGTTCGCCGCCGACCAGACCGATGACACCGTCCGCTTCAACCGCGACATCCGTCCGATCATGTCGGACACCTGCTTCCACTGCCACGGCTTCGACGCGAAGGCACGTAAGGCTGACCTCCGTCTCGACATCCGCGAATTCGCCCTGAAGGCGGGCAAGAGTGGGGAGATTGCCATCGTCCCAGGCAAGCCCGAGGCATCGGAAATCATTAAACGGATTTTCACCAAGGACGAAGACGACCTCATGCCGGAAAAGGCGTCGCACAAGACCCTGACGCCGGAACAGAAGGAACTCTTTCGACGCTGGGTGAAGCAAGGCGCCCTTTACGAAGACCACTGGGCCTACACGCCCTTAAAGCCAGTAGCCGTTCCGCCGATGCCGGCTGGCGGACGTAACCCCATTGATGCTTTCATCGGAAAGAAGTTAGCCGAGAAGAAGATTATGCCTTCTGCGGAGACGTCGAAAGAAAAGCTCCTCCGTCGCGTCACGCTCGACCTCACTGGTCTGCCGCCGACCCCCGAAGAACTCGCGGCCTTCCTCGCTGACCAATCGCCCAACGCTTACGAAAAGCAGGTCGACCGCCTGCTTGCCTCGCCCCATTACGGTGAACGCATGTCCGTCTGGTGGCTGGATATCGCGCGCTACGCGGACACCGTCGGCTTCCACGGTGACCAGAACCAACGCATTTTCCCTTACCGCGATTATGTGATTAACGCTTTCAATAGTAATAAGCCCTTCGACGCCTTCACCCGTGAGCAACTGGCGGGCGACCTCCTGCCCAATTCGACGGAAGAACAGAAAGTCGCTTCCGGGTATAACCGCCTCAACATGATGACCCGCGAAGGCGGTGCCCAACCGAAGGAATACCTCGCAAAGTACGGCGCCGAGCGCGTCCGCTCCGTTTCGGCCGCTTGGCTAGGCTCCACGTTCGGCTGCGCTGAATGCCATGACCATAAATTTGACCCGATCAAGGCAGCCGACTTCTACACCCTGCAGTCTTTCTTTGCCGATGTGAAGCAATGGGGCGTCTACGCCGATTATTCCTACACCCCGGAGCCGGAGCTCAAGGGCGTGAATAACGATTCGCCCTTCCCACCCGAAATCAAGACCACCAGCCCGTACCTGCAAAAGCAGGATACCCGCGCCCGACGTGAAATCGCGGACTTTGCCCAAGCAAAGACTGACCCCTCGAAAGTTGCCGCCTGGGCAAAGTCACTCCAACCCTTCGCCCTGAAAAACGCGGATGGTTGGTTGAAGCCTGCGGGCAGCTTTGAAATCCATAAGGCCGCGGTGGCTGCCACGCCGGCGAAGAAAGGGGCGAAGGTTGCCCCCGCCCCAAGTGCTGGAACCGTCGTTGAATCCTCCCTGCAAACGCTGCCGGCTGGACAGCCCATCGCCCTGAAGAAACCCCTCGCTAAAGGCGAAGGCCTCGTCGTCGCCCTGAAGCCTGGTGCCCTGCGTGTGGCCGCCGTGCGCCTCTCCTTACCGGAAGCTAAAGCTGGCACCCGTAGTAGCCTCACCGTTGGTTTCACTGTCCGTAATGCCGGCGGCAAGGAGCGCAAACTCACGGCTGGCTTCGCTGATGCTGCCACGCACGACATCAAATATTCAGGCGGCACCGAGATTCTCGGGATCGGTAATACCTGGTCGCTGACTGTGCCGGCGACGGGCACGGCCTCCGCCGTCTGGCTCTTGGACACGCCGGTTGACCTGACTGAAGGCGATGCCCTCCTGGTCGCCATCGACGGCGCTAACACTCAGCCTATCCAGGTTTCGGTCACGCCCTTTGGCGGCTACGACCCACTCACCGTGGGCGCCCTCCCGAGGACGCCCGCCGAACAAGCCGTCGCCTACCTGTGCTCGGTCCAGCCAGCACGCCCCGACTTCGAGCAGGTCAAAGCCATGGCCGCCAAACTCCGCGATTACCGACGCGGGGCAGCTTGGTCGCTCGTGACCGAAGCGCGTGCACCCATCACCGTGCGGATCCTCCCCCGCGGCAACTTCCTCGACACCACTGGCCCCGTAGTTTTACCCGCCACCCCTTCGTTCCTGCCCGGCTACCGTCAGAGTACCGAACAAAAGCGCCTCACCCGACTCGACCTCGCGAATTGGCTGACGTCGAAGGAAAATCCCATCACCGCCCGCACCTTCACGAACCGGTTGTGGCAAATCTTCCATGGCAATGGCCTATCGGCCGTCCTCGATGACCTTGGCTCGCAAGGCGAACTCCCCTCGCACCCCGAGCTCATGGACTGGCTCGCGGTCGAATTCCGCGACCATGGCTGGGACGTCAAGCGCATGGTCAAACTCATGGTGACGAGCCGCACTTACCGCCAGAGCAGTAGCCTGCGTCCTGAATTAAAAGACCTCGACCCCGCTAACCGACTCTTGGCCTCGCAGAATCCACGGCGCCTCGATGCCGAATTCATCCGTGACAACGCCCTCGCCATCGCTGGCCTACTGAACGCCGCCGACATCGGCGGGCCGAGCGTGAAGCCCTATCAACCCGATGGCTACTACGAGCCATTGCAGTTCCCTAACCGGAACTACAGCGCGAGTAAGGACGCCGAACAATGGCGCCGTGGCCTCTACATGCACTGGCAGCGGATGTTCCTCCACCCGATGTTGGTGAACTTCGATGCCCCGGCCCGCGACGAGTGCGTGGCATTACGCAGTTCCAGCAATACGCCGCAGCAGGCCCTGACACTCTTGAATGACCCCACCTTCGTCGAAGCGGCCCGCGTCCTCGCGGCCCGCCTCCTCTCCAAGCCAGCCAAGGAAGATCGCCTCAACGCCGCCTTCGTTCTCGCCGTCGGCCGTAACATCAAGGCCTCGGAACGCACCGCGCTCGAGAAACTCATCGCGGATCAGAAGGTCTACTATACGGCCAACCCGACCGAAGCGACCAAGCTTCTGAAGATTGGCCTCACGTCGTCACCGACGGACGACCCAGCGACGCACGCCGCTTGGACGCAGGCCTGCCGCGTACTCCTCAACTCTCACGAAGTCATCACACGCTACTAAGCCATGAACCCTTACGACCCCATTGCGCATACGCTGTCGATCAACCGACGCAGCTTCTTAACCAAGAGCGCCTACGGTTTGGGTAGCGCCGCCTTTGCGATGCTCGCGGCCAAAGGTTTGGCCGCGACCGACGCGCCTAGCGCCGCCAACTTCTCCAAGGGCTTCCTGAAGTCCCCGCACTTCCCCGTGAAGGCCAAGCGCGTTATCTACTTGTGTATGGCGGGCGGACCCTCGCACCTCGAAACCTTCGATTGGAAGCCAGCGCTCAAGAAGCTCGACGGCCAACCCTTCCCAGAGTCCTTCACCAAGGGACAGCAGCTCGCGCAGCTCCAGGGGGCGGTGCTTAAGGCCCGCGGCTCTTTCATCGACTATAAGAAATACGGCAAGGCTGGCATCGAGATCAGCGACCTTTTCCCTAATATCAGTACACACGCGGACGACCTCTGCGTCATCCGCTCGATGCGGACCGAGCAAATCAACCATGACACCGCGCATGCGTTCATGAATACCGGCTCGATTATCAAGGGCCGCCCCAGCATGGGCTCTTGGCTGCTCTATGGTTTGGGCTCGGAGACCGAAAACCTCCCTGGTTACATCGTGCTTACCTCGGCCGGGAAGACCGGTCAGCAACCCATCTCTTCGCGCCAGTGGTCCAGCGGGGCCTTACCGAGTAAATACCAAGGCATCCTCTTCCAGTCTAAGGGCGATGCGGTGCACTACATCGGCAACCCGCAAGGCGTTTGCCAGAGCACCCAGCGCCAGGTCGTCGATGAAATCCGCCGCCTCAACGGTACGCTCGCCGAAGAGACGGTTGACCCCGAAATCGCCACGCGCATCGCCCAGTATGAACTCGCCTTCAAGATGCAGACGAGCGTGCCTGACCTCCTCGACTTCAAGAACGAGTCGCCCAAGACGCTGGAGAACTACGGCATCAAGGAAGTCGGCGATGGTTCTTTCGCCTCCAATTGTCTGATGGCACGTCGCCTGGCCGAACGCGGCGTGCGTATGATTCAACTCTACCACCGTGCCTGGGATCACCACGGCGGCATTGAAGACGGCATGCGCTCGGCGGCCAAGGACGTCGATAAGGCCACCGCGGCCCTCATCGCCGACCTCAAGCAACGCGGCATGCTCGAAGACACCCTCCTCCTCTGGGGCGGCGAATTCGGCCGCACCCCCATGGGCCAAGGCTCGGGCCGAGACCACCACATCTTAGGCTTCAGCGTCTTCTTGGCGGGCGGCGGCGTGAAGGCTGGCACTGTCTACGGCAACACCGACGAACTCGGTTACCGCTCCGTCGAGAACATCGTCGATGTCCACGACTTGCACGCCACGATGCTCGCGCTCATGGGCATCGAGCATACGCGACTGAACGTAAAGCTCCAAGGCCTCGACATCCGCCTGACCGGCGTCGCGGGCAAGCAGGTCAGGGGCATCATGGCCTAGCCATGCCACTCCGCCCGATTCCGACTGACGTCAGCCCGTCCCGTGACGAGTTGGGGCGCCGTGCCGCCGCCCATGTAGTGAAGCTATTGCAGGGAATCTTGGCAACCCAACCACGCGCCCGCGTCGTCTTCGCCTGCGCTCCCTCGCAGAATGAGTTCCTAGCCGCGCTCATCACTCAAAGCCAAAGTGTCATCGACTGGTCGCACATCGACGGCTTCCATATGGACGAGTATATCGGACTCCGCGCGAAGCATCCCGCCAGCTTCCGTACCTACTTAAAGCAACACTTCCTCGACCATGTCCCCCTCGGTAGCTTCGCGGAAATCCATGGCGAAGCCTTGGACGCCGAAGCAGAAGCGACCCGCTATGCGAGCTTACTCTCCGCCGCGCCCATTGATCTCATCTGCTTAGGCATTGGGGAAAACGGGCACATTGCATTCAACGATCCATCCGTCGCGGACTTCGACGACCCGCAGCTCGTGAAGGTCGTTCACCTCGACCATGCCTGCCGGCAGCAACAACTGAATGATGGCTGCTTTGCGACCTTGGCGGATGTTCCTAAGCAAGCGTTAAGCCTGACGATACCGGTCTTCCGGCAAGCCCAGCACCTGAGCGTCGTCGTTCCAGGCATGCGCAAAGCCCAGGCGGTCGCGGCCGCTTGCCTCGGTCCGCTGACCACGAAGTGCCCCGCCTCCATCCTGCGCACACACGGGAGCGTTCGGCTATTCTTGGACGAGTTTTCGGCCCTGCAGCTGACAGCCTAGGCGAGGACGATGGTATACAAGGTATAGCCGTCATTTATTTGCCCCTCGTCGCCCCTCTTTAGCCTTCTCATGAGTCGGGCTATGGCTAACTTCAGCCCATGTCCCCACGCACCCTCCTCCCTCTCTGGGCGGCGATCTTTTCGTCCGTCCTAGCCTCCCCCTTGGCCATGGCTGCCGACGCCCCCGCCACGACCGCGCCGGCTGCTGCCGCCGCCACGCCCAGCGCCAAGGTTGAACTCTTTAACGGCAAGGACCTCACGGGTTGGACCTCCTTCCTAAAAGGCGGCACTCCCGCCGCGGAAACCTGGTCGGTCAAAGATGGCCTCTTGGCCTGCACCGGTAAGCCCAACGGCTTTCTCCGCACCGAGAAGTCCTACAAGCAATATAAGTTCACGGTCGAATGGCGCTTCACCAAACCCGGCAACACCGGCGTCGTCGTCCACATGACCGCTCCGGACGCCATCTGGCCGAAGAGCATCGAGTGTCAGGGTATGAACAAGAATCAGGGTGATTTCTATTTCTGGTCCGGCGCTACTTCCAAGGAAGGCGTCGCCATGAAAGCCAAGGACGGCACCATCCGTGGCTACCGTATCGGCAAGCAGCTCGACGCGGAGAAGCCCGCGGGCGAATGGAATACCTTCACCACGATCTGCGATAAGGATACCGTGACTATCCTCGTTAACGGCAAGGAAGTGAACAAGGCCACCGGTACGAACCTCTCCGAAGGCTTCATCGGTCTCCAATCCGAAGGCGGCGCCTTCGAAGTGAAACGCTGCACCCTCGAGCCGCTCTAATCCTCCTCTATAAAATCCCGTGCGTATCCTTGCCCTCCTCCTTGCTGCCGTCGCCCTGACGGCTGCGCCCACCCCGCCCGAAGGCTTTACCGCGCTCTACAACGGCAAGGACCTCACTGGCTGGCGCGGCGGGGACACCTCCGACCACCGGGCCTACCTCGCCCTCTCGCCTGAAAAGCGGGCCGAACGAGATAAGACTTGGACGGCGGACATGCTTGCCCACTGGAAGGCCGAAGGCGACGACCTCGTCAACGATGGCAAAGGGAAGTATGCCACCACCCTGAAGGAATACGGCGACATTGAGCTAACCCTCGAATACAACATGGCACCACTCGGTGACTCGGGCATCTACCTCCGCAACGTCCCCCAGGTGCAAATCTGGGACCCGGCCAACGCTAAGGAAAAGAAGAATGGCGCCGACAAAGGTAGCGGTGCGCTCTGGAATAACGGCCTGAACAACGGTAAGTTCCCCCTCGTGGTTGCCGACAAGGCTCCGGGCGAATGGAACACCCTGCGCATCGTCATGGTCGGTGCCCGCGTCAGCATCTGGCTCAACGGCAAGCAGACGGTCGATTATGCCAGCCTCGAAAACTATTACGACCGCAAGCTCGCCGTCCCGGCGAAAGGCCCCATCTGCCTCCAGACCCATGGTGCCCCCATCCGCTGGCGCAACGTCTTCGTGCGTGAAATCAACGGTGCCGAAGCCAACAAGTACCTCGCCTCGAAGGGCACCGAAGGCTTCAAAGCGATTTTCAACGGTAAGGACCTCACTGACTGGAAGGGCGCGACCGACCAGTATGAAGTCGTTGACGGCGCCATCTTCTGCAAGCCCAACAAGGGCGGCAACCTCTACCACAAGGATGACCTGACTGACTTCGTTGCGCGCTTCGAATTCAAGGTCCCCGCTGGCGGTAATAACGGCCTCTGCCTCCGCTTCCCGGGCACCGGCAACACCGCCTACGTCGGCATGTGCGAACTCCAGATCCTCGACGACAACTACGACAAGGTGAAGGGCAAGATCGACCCACGGCAGGTCCACGGCTCGGCCTATGGCATGGTCGCCGCCCAGCGTGGCTACCAGCGCCCCATCGGCGAATGGAACTTCCAGGAAGTCACCGTCAAGGGCTCGACCATCAAGGTCGAACTCAACGGCTTTGTGATTCTCGACGCCGACCTGAGCAAAGTCGATATGGCCACGGTCATGGCGAAGAGCGCCCACCCGGGCAAAGATCGTAAGAACGGCTTCTTCGGCTTCGCTGGCCACGGCGATGCCGTGGGTTTCCGTGACCTCTCCATCAAGTCCTTGGCCGAAGCTAAGTAAGCCATGCAAGTCCGGCGTTCGTCGATTTTAGTCTTACTGGCCGCTGCCTCGACGTTGCTCGCTGAGGAGCGTGTTGAGTTCAACCGCGACATTCGGCCCATCTTCTCGGACACCTGCTTCGCTTGTCACGGGCCCGACGAAGCGAAGACCAAGGGTAAGTTGCGCTTAGATTCCTTGGAGGCCGCTCGCCGTGGCGGGAAGTCTGGCGACCCCGCCATCGTTCCTGGCCACCCCGAGCGCAGTGCGGTAATGAAGCGCCTACTGACGACGGATGCGGACGACCACATGCCGCCCGCAGAGTTCCATAAGGTCCTCTCTAAAGACCAAATCGATTTGGTGGCTCGTTGGATTAAAGAAGGGGCCGTCTACCAAGGCCACTGGGCTTTCCAGACACCCAAGAAGCCGGCGGTCCCAACCATTCCTACGGGCGGCAACGCCATCGATGGTTTCGTCGCCCAAGTTCGCACCGCCAAAGGCTTCAGTGGCACCCCGGAAGCCAGCCGCCCGACCCTACTCCGCCGCGCTGCGCTCGACCTGACCGGCCTACCGCCCACCGAGGCAGACCTCACCGCCTTCCTCGCCGACCCTTCCCCCGACGCATGGTCCAAGGCCATTGACCGCCTCTTAGCCTCTCCGCATTACGGCGAACGTATGGCGGCCCAGTGGCTCGACTTCGCCCGCTACGCGGACAGCAATGGCTTCCAGAGTGACACGACCCGCACGATGTGGCCCTGGCGCGATTGGGTCATCCGCGCCTACAATACGAATAAACCTTTCGATGCCTTCACCGTCGAACAGCTCGCGGGCGACCTTCTCCCCAACGCCACTGAAGACCAGATCATTGCAACGGGCTTCAACCGCAACCATCGCCTAAACGGCGAGGGAGGTCGGATCGTCGCTGAATGGGCGGTTGAGACCGTCATCGACCGCGTCGAGACGACTGGCTCGACCTGGATGGCACTGACGATGAACTGCTGCCGTTGCCACGACCATAAGTACGATCCAATTTCCCAGAAAGAGTTCTACCAATTCTTTGCTTATTTTAATTCCAACGAAGAATCCGGTGTCCTCGGCGAATTCGGTGGCGCTGCCTCGACCCGTAAGGGCGGGAACACCTCCCCCACCTACTCCTTCGCCACGCCTGAAGCGAAGGTCCGCCTCGCCGAAGTCGAAAAGGCCATCGTTGCCGCCGAACTAGCAGTGAAGTCCGCCGCCAAAGTTGTCCCCGCTGCGCAGACTGCCTGGGAGCAAAAACTGCGCCAAGGTTTTACGGGTAAGACCGCGAGTTGGGCCATGCTGACTGGCACGCAAGCCGTCAGTAAAGGCGGTGCCTCATTGAAGCAGCAGCCCGACGGCAGTTGGCTCGCGGGCGGCACGAACCCCGACAAGGACGTCTACACCGTCACTGCCCCAGCTACCACTGGCCAACTCACGGGCCTACTCCTCGAAGTCATACCTGACGCCTCCCTGCCGACGCAAAGCCTCGGACGAGCCCCGAACGGTAACTTCGTTCTGAGTGGCGTCGACGCGGTTTTGACCCTCGCCGATGGCAAGAAGGTCGAACTCGACTTCGTAGATGCACAAGCCGACTTCAGCCAAGAGGGCTGGCCGATTAAGAGCCTCGTTGAAGGCGGCACGGCCACCAAGGCCGCCAAGGGCGCGAAGGGCGCGAAAAAAGCTCAGCCCGCTCGCGCCAAGACGGGTGCTGGCTGGGCCATTGCCGGTAACGACGCTGAAAATCGCGTCCCACGAAAGGGCCTCTTCATTTTCACACCGACCACGGTACCTGCAGGCGCGACCCTGACCGTCTCCTTACGCTGTGAGACCCTCGCCAACCACAACGTCGGCCGCTTCCGCCTAAGCACAACCGGACTCCCCTCTAGCCTCATCAGTTTGAAGGACACGCCGCAAGCCGCAGAACTCCGGGCACTGATTCTTAAAGACCCCGCCGCGCGCACCGCCGAAGATCGCAAAGTTATCGCCAAGGCTTTTACCGAAAGCCCGGAACACCCGAAGCGTGCCGCCGACGCCCAACTAGCCGGCTTGCTGAACACCAAGAACACTCTACCTGGCATCCTTGATGTCATGGTGATGAAGGAACTGGCCCAGCCCAAGGATGCCTTCGTGCTCGACCGGGGAGAATACGATAGACCAGGCGCGAAGGTAGAACGAAAGCTCCCTGCGGCACTACCGCCCCTGCCCGCTGGTGAACCTAATAATCGCCTCGGCTTCGCCCGCTGGCTGGTGAACGGCCAACACCCCTTGACCGCCCGCGTTTGGGTCAACCGTGCCTGGGAAAACTTCTTCGGTACCGGCTTAGTGAAGACCTCCGAGAACTTTGGCTCGCAAGCCGAATGGCCGAGCCACCCAGAACTACTGGACTGGCTCGCCGTGGACTTTGCGGAAAACGGCTGGGACATGAAGCGAATGCAGAAGCTCATCCTCATGAGCCAAGCCTATCGCCAAAGCACGGTCGTGACGCCGGAGAAACTGGAAAAGGACCCGGAGAACCGGTGGATCTCCCGTGGCCCACGTTTCCGACTCCCTGCCGAAACCATCCGTGACCAAGCCCTCGCCGTGAGTGGCCTGCTCGTGCCTAAAGTCGGTGGCGTCAGCGTGAAGCCCTACATGCCAGAAGCTGTCTGGGACGAGACCAGCGTCTACGGTGATATGCGTAACTACAAGGCCGACACCGGCGAAGGCCTCTACCGCCGCTCGCTGTACACTATTTGGAAACGCACGGCGGCCCCGCCCTCGATGCTACTCTTTGACTCGGCTACCCGCGAGTTCTGTACCGTGAAGCGCTTCCGCAGCAACACCCCCATGCAGGCGCTCTCGCTCCTGAACGAAGTCACCTTCGTGGAAGCCTCGCGTAAGTTGGCCGAGCTTGCCCTGCGCCAACCCGGGACCACTGACCAACGCTTAGCTTGGGCCTTCCAGCGCGTCACTAGCCGTCCCGGCACGCCCGCTGAACTTGCGGTCTTGCGCAAGGGACTTGACCGACGCCTCACGGCTTATGCGGCCGACTTACCAGCGGCCAAAAAGCTCCTCGCCATCGGCCAAAGCGCCGTGCCGACCGACCTTGATCCGGCTCAACTAGCTGCTTGGACCGTCACCACCAACGTGCTGCTTAACCTCGACGAAACCGTAACCCGCGAATGAACTGCAACGACCGCGACTTTCTCGGCCTTAACCCTGCCGACCGGCTGGCCCTCTCTCGCCGCACCTTCCTGAAACAGTCTGCGGGCGGCATCGGCCTCGCTGCCCTCGGCTCGATTCTGGGCCCGTCGGCCTTCGCCGGCAAACCTGAGGTCACAGGCTTCCCGAACTTCAAGCCCAAGGCTAAGAAGATCATCTACCTCTTTCAGTCCGGGGCACCGTCGCAGATGGACCTCTTCGACCCGAAGCCGGGGATGGCGAAGTTCCGCGCCCAGGATCTCCCCGCGTCCATCCGTCAGGGCCAACGCCTGACCACGATGACCTCGGGGCAGAAGACTTTTCCGGTCGCCCCTTCCATCTTCAATTTCAAGCAGCATGGCCAGTCGGGCATGTGGTTCAGCGAGGTCATGCCCCACATTGCCAGCAAGGCAGATGAATGGTGCATGGTGCGCTCGATGTTCACCGAGGCCATCAACCACGACCCGGCCATCACCTTCATGCAGACTGGTAGCCAGTTGGCCGGGCGTCCTTCGATCGGCTCATGGGCCAGCTACGGACTAGGTAGCGTGAATGATAACCTTCCCAATTACGTCGTCATGTCTTCGTTCGGCAGCGGCCGACCCGACGACCAACCGCTGTATGACCGCCTCTGGGGCGCGGGCTTCCTGCCTTCGAAGCACCAAGGGGTGAAGTTCCGGAATAAAGGTGAACGTGTACTCTACCTTAAGGACCCGGAGGGCATGAGTCGGGATATCCGCCGCGAATCGCTTGATGAAATTTCCGCACTTAACCAGCAGCGCCATGGCGTCTTAGGTGACCCTGAAATCCAGACCCGTATCGCTCAGTACGAACTCGCGTTCCGGATGCAGACCAGCGTGCCGGACCTCCTCGACTTCTCCAAGGAACCGCAACACGTGCTCGACCTCTATGGTCCGGACGTGAAGCGCCCGGGGTCCTACGCCTCGAACTGCTTACTCGCTCGCCGCCTCTGTGAGCGCGACGTCCGCTTCGTGCAACTCTTCCACATGGGTTGGGACCACCACGGTGGCTTACCGAAAGCCCTCAAGGGCCAGTGTGCCGACACGGACCATGCGACCGCTGGACTGCTCACCGACCTCAAGCAGCGCGGGCTCCTGGACGACACCCTCATCGTCTGGGGTGGCGAATTCGGGCGCACCATCTACTCGCAAGGCGCCCTGACTGAGACCAACTACGGCCGTGATCACCATCCTCGTTGCTTCACCGTCCTCATGGCCGGTGCCGGCGTGAAGAAAGGTTACGTTCACGGGGAGACCGACGACTTCTGCTACAACATCGTGAAGGACCCAGTGCACGTGCACGACCTCAACGCGACAATCATGCACCTCATGGGCGTGGAACACACCCGTCTGATCTACCGCTACCAAGGCCGCGACTTCCGCCTGACGGACATTCACGGAGAGTTAATGAAGAAGGTATTGGCGTAAGAAGCTGAGTGGCGAGACCGATGGAGAGTTGATGACAAGGAAGCGACGCTACCCTGTCCTCTGTCCTCTGTACTCTGTACTCCGCCCTCTGTCCTCCGTAATCTGTAATCTGTACTCTATCCTCCGTCCTCCACCCCTCCCCTTACTTCCCCATCTGCTCCCGGTAGAGCACCTTGAAGGAGTTTTCGGCGGGTCCTTTGACCCCTTCATTGACCATCATCGGGCGGACCTCTTTCCACCAAGCATCATGCTTGGCGGCGAGTTCGACGACGACCTCGGGGTGCTGGGCGGCGATATCGGTGGTCTCGCCATAGTCCGCGTTAAGATCAAAGAGCTGCCAGGTTGGCTTGACGGGTGCTGACACGGCCGGCTCGCCTTTCGCGGCCGCCTTAGCCTTACCCTTCCCCGCGGCCTGGCCGTTACCGGCAGCGACCAAGTGCCAGCGGGCGGTGCGCACGCTGGTGTTAGCGTAACGACCGACCTCCGGGTCGGCCCCGTTCCAGCGACCGACGTGGGTGAAGAGCGTGCGGTCGGGCCAAGCGACCTGCTGGCCGACCTTAGCCGTCAACAACGGCAGCAAACTACGTCCCTCCATCTGCGCCTGCATGGTCGCGGAGGCGGGCGTCCCGGTGAGCTCCAGGATGGTCGGGGCGACATCGATGTGCGCGGCGAGGGCCTTGACATCGCTCGGCTGGAAGCGTCCGGGTAAACGCCAGAAGGAAATGGCTCGAATGCCGCCCATGAACGCCGTCCCTTTTTGCGCCCGCATCCCCGCGTTGAAGACCTTGGTGCCCGCGGTGCCTCCGTTATCGTTCATGAAGACAACCAGCGTGTCTTGGGCCAGACCAAGGGCCTCGATTTTCGCCAGAATTCGGCCGACGTTTTGGTCAATATTATGGAGCATGCCGAAGAAGTTTTCGGTGTCCTTCCCGAGCCCCTTGCCTTCATAGAGGGCCGCGTCCTCGGGCCTGGCGTTATAAGGCCCGTGCGGTGCATTAGTGGCCACCCAGGCTAGGAAAGGACGCTTGGCGGCGGCTTCGCCCTCGATCCACCGGGTCGCTTGGGCGAAGAATTCATCGGTGCAGTAGCCGGCGGTCTTCACGAACTTACCGTTATGCAGAATCGTTGGCCCGTAATAGGAATTCTTCGGCACGTCGCCGCAACTGCCCGCATAACTCTGCCCGATACCGCCGGCGCCATGAATAAAAACTTCGTTAAAGCCGCGCCGGTTAGGCTGATACGGGGCCTCATCGCCGAGGTGCCATTTGCCAAAGATGCCGGTTCGGTAGCCGGCCTTCTGCAGCTGCTCGGCCAAGGTCGCCGCCCCAAGGGCCAGCCGTTCGCGCTCAAGGATGGTGTGCGTGATGCCGTTCTTGAACTCATGCCGGCCCGTGAGCAACGCGCTACGCGTCGGGGCGCAAGTCGGCGAGACTTGGAAGTCAACAAACCGCACACTCTCTGCGCGAAGGCGATCGAGGTTAGGCGTCTTGAGGACCGGGTTACCATGGGCGGAAAGATCCCCATAGCCCTGGTCATCGGTCAGAATGAACAAGATATTCGGCTGCGTCGGACCACCAAGTAGACAAACACAGGAAAGGAAAAGCCAAGGTAAGCAGCGCATCGGGGTAGGCCCAAGTTAGCCGACCCCTCGGGCGATTCCAGAACGAACTAGGGCCCTTGGCCGGACGGTCTATCTTTTCTTGGCAATTCGCCCAATGCGGGCGCCAGCACACGCGGACGACTGATTCTCCTCGAACCTATGTGGGTCTGGCCGCGGTAGCCATCCCTCTCGCCCGCTCATATCGGCCAGTCTTACAGAGGCCTAGTCGTCGTATTTGCCCTTTCTATACGACTGCGGGTAAGAAACCCGCTGACGGCGTAATAGCCGTAGCCATATACTCTTATAAGAAAAATGCTGAATTGAGACTCCCGCACCCAGCCGCCATACTGATGGAACCATGAACCCGCTCGCCCTCTTCGCAGCCCTCGCCGCTGAACCTAACTATGCAGTCACAGATCCGCTCAGCTTCATCGAATACGGCATCTACTTCGTCGCTGCGCTCACCATCACCCTCTGGGTCGGGCGGACCCTCTTCCGCAGCGGCCGTGCCTTCCTGGTCGACGCCTTCCACGGCAATGCGGCCATGGCCGACTCGGTTAATAATCTCCTGATCATCGGCTTCTACCTCGTGAACTTTGGCTTCATGCTGCTCTTCCTTTCGACCGGGACGCCCCCAGAGCGTGGCCTCACCGTGGCCGAGCACCTCAGCTGGAAGCTAGGCGTGGTTGTAATCGTCCTTGGCGTGATGCACTTGATTAACCTCATCGTCCTGAACGGCCTCCGGAACCGCGGCCTAAGCAGCACGCCGCCCCCGATTCATAAGGCCTAAGCAGTAGGTCGCTTCCGCAGGACGAAACTCCGGTAACTCAATTCACCGCTCAGGGCATCACGGTGTAACCGTGAACCCTGGACGCCAGCGAAGTCGAGTCCGAGCCCTTGCAGGAACCACGGGAAACACGTACGGATCATCGCAGTGTAGCGAGGAGTGTTGAGTTCCATCCCTCGGACGACCTCGGGATTGATGAGGCGCATCTTTTCTAGACGCAGCGTCGGATGCCGCGCCAAGTCTTCGACCCATGAGACTACCTGTGACGGATAGCGTAGGTCAGCATGGACGAACCGACCGCCGGGCTTAAGCACGCGAGCGACCTCATCGACGAATTTTCGGAAATCTGGGTAGCAATGCGAAGCCTCGACATTCACCACCACATCGAACGACCCATCCGGAAACGGCAGCGCCATCGCATCCCCTTGGATGAACCGCAAGTTGGCCACCTGGTGGCGCGTTTGGCAGTAGCGGATGCCCTCGGGGTTGAGGTCGAGCCCGACGTATTCCGCCGGCCCGAAGGTACGCGTTAGGTAGGACGCCCCGCCGCCATGCCCACAACTCACCTCGAGCACGCGGGCCCCGGCCAGCCCAGCCACTGCCGCGACGTGATGGTAGAGTTGAATGTTCGGACGGAACGGCTCATCGGCGGGTGCCAAGGGAATCCCCATCGGCGATTCGGTCTCGAAAGCGTAGTTCAAAAAGTCGATGCCTTGAGTGCGGACGCGGCGGGTGAAAAACGGATACCACCAACGCCATAAAGCTTGGCGCATCGCGGGCCGACCGAGAATTTCTTCGATTAACGCCATACCCCTTGCTCCACCAAAGCTTTAGTGGCGGCGGCGGACCAACCACGATTCGCGACAGGATTAGCTGGGCTCGGGTGTGGCACCTTCGCAAAGGTTACCAGCAACCCATCGAGGGCCTCGCGGGCACGCTCTTCGGCATAGCCGCCGACGCCGACGACCGTCGTCACACCGAGTGCTTCGACCATCGTGCGCAGGAGTTTATCGCAGGCTTTGTTCACGGGCGCCATTGCTTCAGCTGGCAATTCCTCTGGCACCACATTGCGACCCAGTTTGGTATTCTCCAAGAAAAGCAGCGGGCAATAGTTGTGCACCAAGTGATCAGTAAAGAAACGCTCTGGGGTGACAAAGCGCTCCTGAAATAGCCCCCATAGGCGCCGACCGCTGACCTCGGAGCGATGGCACGCGAACCCCGTCACCTTTTTACTCGGATGTTCGACGGGCGGGCGCCCCACCGGCATCTCCAAGCCCAACCAGTCACGGACGACGGCAACCTCGCCAAACGGCACGCCCGTCTGCGCCATGCCAAATGGCCCAGGATTCATCCCTAAGAACAGCACGCGGCGGGGGCCAGCCGCCGCATAACGCCGAAGGTAAGCCTCGTGGGCCTCCCAAGCGTAATCCAACGGCCGGTAGACCAAGTCCGCCGGCTTCGGGAAGGACAAACCCGCGAGCGCCTTCCGTAACGCAAGCGTCGCTGGGATGACTCGGGAAGCGGGCATGCCAGCATCACAACCCCGACCCCTCGGCGGGTCGAGCCGGAAGGCACCCGCCCGGAGGGTGCGATTTCCCCTTGCGCTTCCGGCAGGGGGATAAAAAGTCCTCGCCTACTCACGTGAGCAAACCAACGCCTTGGACCACTAAAGACGCCGAAGACTACTACGGCTTCAAACGCTGGGGAGGTAACAACTTCTCCGTCGACCCGCAGGGCAACCTGTGCGTCCACCCGAAGGGGGACCACCGGAAGATCCGCATTGCCGACATCATCAAGGAAGTCGAAGCCTCGGGCCTCAAGCCCCCGCTGACCATCCGCGTGCAGGACATGCTGCGCCAGCGCGTCATTCAGATTAACGAAGCGTTCCGCAAGGCCATCGACGAAGAAGGCTACGAAGGCCGTTACCGCGGCGTCTTCCCAATCAAGGTCAACCAACTCCGCGAAGTCGTCGAAGAAATCCTCGACGCCGGCGAAGAATATGACTTCGGCCTCGAAGCCGGCTCCAAGCCCGAGCTCATCATTGCACTCGCCCTGCTCGAGAACCGTAAAGCCCTCCTCATCTGCAACGGCTACAAAGACGAAGAGTACATCGAGCTCGCCCTCATGGGCCGCCGCCTCGGCAAGCAGACCATCATCGTCGTCGAACAGCTCTCTGAAATCGACGCCATCATCCGCATCGCCCGCCGCATGGGCGTGCAGCCGCAGATCGGCCTCCGCGTCAAACTCACCACCCCCGGTGAAGGCAAATGGGCGGACAGCACGGGGGAGAACGCGAAATTCGGCCTCACCGCTTCCGAGATTGTCGAAGTCGCCCAGCGCCTGACCAAGGCCAAGATGAAAGACGCCCTGCGTCTCGTCCACTTCCACATCGGCTCACAGGTGCCGAACATTGGGACCATCAAAAAGGCCGTGGTCGAAGCCACCCGCTTCTACTGCGAACTCAAGCGCATGGGCTTCCCCATGGGCCTGCTCGACGTCGGTGGCGGCTTAGGTATCGACTACGACGGCAGCCGTTCGGCCTATGAGTCCTCCATGAACTACAGCATGGAAGGCTACGCCCGCGACGTCGTTGCGAACATCAAACAAATCTGCGAAGAAAGTAACGTCGCCCTCCCGGACATCGTCTCGGAATCCGGCCGCGCCCTCGTCGCCCCACACTCGATTCTTATCTTCGAAGCCGTTGACCGCATCACCCGCGACGAAGGCAAGGTCGACCTCTCCAAGGGCAAGCCGCACCAGCTAATCAGCGAGCTCGAAGCCATCCGGAAGAACAAGCGCAAGTTTGACCCGCTGGAACGCTACCACGACGCCAAGGAAAAGCGCGAAGAAGCCCATGCCCGTTTCAGCCTCGGCAACCTGAAGCTCGAAGAACGCGCGCTGGCCGACCGACTTTTCTGGGACATCTGTCGCCAGATCCGCGCCGACCTCGCCCATACCGCGGACATCCCGGATGAGCTGGCCCGCCTGGACTCCATGCTGGCCGAGCAGTATGTCTGTAATTTCTCGGTCTTCCAATCCCTGCTCGACCACTGGGCCTTGGATCAGCTCTTCCCGATCGCCCCGATCCACCGCCTCAATGAGCGCCCCACGGTCCAGGCCACGCTCGTGGACATCACGTGCGACTCCGACGGCAAGGTAGATGACTTCATCGACTTGGAGGACGTCCGCAAGACGCTCGCCCTGCACCCATTCAAAGCTGGCAAACCCTACTACATTGGGGCCTTCATGGTCGGCGCCTACCAGGACATCATGGGCGATTTGCACAACCTCTTCGGTCGGGTGAACGAAGCCCACGTCTTCCTCGAAGACGACGAAGCGGATGGCTTCTACATCGAAGAAAGCATCCCGGGCTACTCGGTCGAACGCATCCTCGGGATGATTCAGTATAACGCCGAAGACCTCTGCCGCATGCTCAAGCGCCAAGTGGATAAGGCCACCAAGGCCGACTCCGTCCGTCCGCGCGAAGGCGTCGCGATGGTTGACCTCTACGAGCGCCTGATCCGTGGCCGCACCTACCTGATTCCAGAGCGCGAGGAGAAGCCAGTGAAGCTCAAGAAGGTTCGTCCGAAGGGCAAGTAAGCCTTAGGCCAAAATCAGCTTCAGACGCTTGAGCTCTTCCAGCGTCAGCGCGGGGGCTTCGCGGAGATTCTCGTACGAATCGACATTCGCGAGCCAGGCCCAGTGATCACCGCAATCGAGCCGCTCCATGAAACGGAGACGGAGCGTGGCGATGGCGCCCTTCAAACGGTAGAGGCCATCGGCGACATGTTCGACCTCGCCCCCGAGCTGGGCGACCTTGTCGACGTTATGGCCGGACTTCTTGCCGAGAAGCTTGATGTGGTTGGCCTGGTCTTGCGCGAGATAGTTGAGCAGACCAATCGGGTTAGCCTCGAGGTTCTCCAGCGTCTTAGTGTCCTTGTACACGCCGACGATAAAGCGTTTGGGCTTCATCGAGATGGGCGTCACGTAACTGCAAATATTAAGGTTACCCTTCCCCTTCGCAGTCGTGGCCAGACTGTAGATAGGGCCGTCGACACGGTTCCATGGTTTAACGCGAATGCCGGGCATAGGGTAGGGTTTCTTTTAGTCAGCCGAGCGGTGTTTCTGTTCCCCCTTTTTTTCTGTCCAACCGCCGCCCCCTGAAATAGACCTAGGCATGCCTTTCCGCCTATTTTTGACCGCCCTCGCCGCCCTAATGATGCCGGTCGGGTCGCCGGGCGCCGAGAGCCCCCCCTCCCTCAAGAAGGATGTGGCCTACGTCGAAAACGGCCATGCCCGGCAGAAACTCGACCTGCGTCTCCCGGCTGACCCCAAGGGTGCGCCCGTGGTCCTCTGGATTCACGGCGGCGGATGGGTCACGGGCGGTAAGGAAAACCCGCCCATCGCGGCCTTGACCGCCCGAGGGTATGTCGTCGCGTCGATGAATTACCGCTTCTCGACCCAAGCTCCCTTCCCTGCCCAGCTCGAAGACGCCCGCGCCGCCGTCAAGTGGCTGCGTACGCACCAGGCCGACTACGGCTTCGACGGCAAGCGCATCGCGGCTTGGGGACACTCGGCGGGTGGCACGATGGTTTCGCTCATCGGCGCACGTCAGGATCAAGGCACCGAAGTCCAGGCGGTCGTGAACTTCAGCGGTCCCACCGACTTCGGCTTGATCATCAAGGACGCCATCGCTGGTGGGTACGACGAGCGCCTCGATACATCGATTGGTTTGGTCGCCATGCTCCTTGGTGGACCCGTCAAAAATAAGCTACCGCTCGGACTCGAGGCCAGCCCAGTCACCCACGTGACCGCTAAATCTGCCCCGTCACTTTTAGTCTTCGGCGCCAAAGACACCCTCGTCACACCCGTGCAAGGCACGAACCTTTTCACTGCGATGAAGAAGGCGGGGGCGACGGTCGAACTCCTGGCTCTCCCCAACACGGGGCACAATTCCGTGAACAAAGAGACGGTCGAACGGGCCCTCGTCTGGACCGACCGTGCCCTCGGCGTGAAACGCTAAGCGTAACCATGGCAACGATCCTCGCTTGCCACGGCTTCACCGGTGAAGGCGCCGACTTCGAGCCCCTGCGGGCCGTACTGCCCACCGGCCACGAACTGGTGGCACCCGATTTCCCGGGCCATGGTTCGCGCCGCGGACTGCGCGCGCCAGCCGACTATTCCTTAGCCGCACACCTGGCCATTTTGGATGAGTCGATCCGGGCTACAACGGAGCCTGTGACACTCCTCGGCTACTCGATGGGCGGACGGCTTGCCCTGCACTGGGCCTTGACCAATCCTGGCAAGTTCCGACAGCTCATCCTCGTCGGTGCTAGCCCGGGTCTGGCCACGGAAGCCGAACGGACGGAACGGACCTATGCGGATGCTGCCGTGGCAAAATATCTCCGTACCGAAGGGCTAACGGCTTTCTACAAGTATTGGCACAACCAGCCCTTCTTTCGGACCCTCCTAGCCCTGCCGAACCCACAACTTGAGCCCATCCTATCCCGCCGCCACCAAAACGACTCTGAAGGCCTCGCCTTGAGTCTGAAACACGTCGGCACCGGGCGACTGCCCTCGCTCTGGGAACGCCTCCGCGAGCTGAACGGGCCCGTCGACCTCGTTACGGGCGAACATGACCCCAAGTTCACGGAGCTCGCGCGGCGGATAGGTGAGCGTCTGCCCAAGGCACGCCTCAGTGTCATCGAAGGCTGCGGCCACGCCGTTCACCTCGAACGACCGGCCGACCTTGTCCAAGTCTTGCGCTAGGACCGTTTAGATCCGGCGCATCACCGTCTTGGCGAGACCCTGAATCACCAGTTCATTCACTGGCATAAGGTCGGGGTAGTTCTTGTTTTCGGCCTTCAAGAAGACCTTACCACCCTGCTTGATCAAGCGCTTCAAGGTCGTCTCACCGTCAATCAAAGCCGCGACGATATCGCCGTGCTTCGGTTGGCCAGGCTCGACGATGACCGTATCGCCATCGTTGATGTCGGCATCGATCATGGAATCACCACGGACGCGCAGCGCGAAGGACTCTGGCGAGCGGCGACGCGAACCGGCGGCAATCGGCACCTGCATCGAGGAAAGGACGCCCGAGGATTCGGTATAGTCAGGGAGACCCGCGGCGATGGCTCCGGCGAACTTCACTTCCTCAAAGTTAACGATTTGGTCGTCGCTCGGGCCCTCATAACGGATGACCGTCTCGGAAAGGTCGGCACTGACCTCGGGGGCAATCTTGTAAGCTCGAGCGGCGCCAGGGATGCGCTGAAGGACGCCCTTGCGCTCGAGGGCCTGGAGGTGGCCGAAGACGGCGTTCGTGCTGGCGAAGCGGAACTTGGCCTGGATATCGCGGATGCTCGGCCAATAGGAAAGTTCGGCGACATGCTGGCGCATATAGTCGAGGATGGCCTGCTGCTTTTTAGTGAGTGCTTCCATAGTGAACGGATGTTTCTGAAAATTTGTTCACCTGTCAATAACTCAATGAAAGACCATAAAACGGCTCCCGGCCCCCGCCAAAGGGGGCCAAAGACCCTTCCATGCCGTCTTGGGGCCGATTTTCCTTACAGACCCCAAGCCTTCAGGGCGTCGTCAATGGCCTTCCCCATGAACTCATAACCGGCGTCGGTCGGGTGCAGGAAGTCCGACATAATGGCTCGGGTGATCCGCCCGTCCGGCTGGATGAACCGGGCAGAGAGGTCGATATACCGGTCACAAATCTTGGGCGCGCTTACCACCAGCATCGAGTTCACCTCGGCAGCCTTCTGGCGCATGGCGTCCGGGCGTTCGCCACGCGGCAGGAGACCGAGCAGGAGAATCTTAGCGCCGGGCGACTTGGTGCGGATTTCAGCACACACCGCTTCAATGCCTTCAACGGTTTCGGCGACCGTGTTAGTGTTCAGGTTATTCGTCCCGATCAGGACCACGTAGGCCTTGGGGCTCAGGCCCTTCACTTCGCCGTGCCGGAGCCGCCAGAGGACATTCTCCGTGCGGTCCCAACCATAGCCCAAGTTGAGCGGGGCATGCGGCGCAATATACTTGTCCCAGGTTAAAGCACCGGCCACGCGGGACGACTTCGGCTCGCCGGACCAGAAGTGCGTAATCGAATCACCCAGGAAGATAACTTTTGCCTGGGAAGCCCCGGGCTTATTCAGCGCGAGGATGGCGTTGTGGCGCTCGACCCAATCGTAGGTGCGGTGGTCGCGATTCTGCGTTAGGGCTACCTTAGCGGAGTTGGGTAGGTCGGACGGATTAACCGTCAAAGACTTGCTGACGACTGGCCCGATGCGTTTCTGATCGACGAAAACCGCAGCTTTGACCGTGCCACCTTCCGGAAGCGCAATGGGAGCGAGATAGACCCCTGCGGAAAAATCTGGGTCACGGCCATCCAAGGTGTAGCGGACCACGTCGGCGGGTGCGTTGGTCTCAATCGTAATGACCTTCTTCGCAGCATCGGCTTCCATGATGTCGATGGCGGCCTGCGCTGACGCAACAGAGGCCATGACACCCAACAAGGCAAGGAAGAGGCGGGGCAAGGACATCCCTCGGTTGTAAGGGCCTTTAACCTAAAGGACAAGGTATAGATAGCCCGAACAACCCGACCGCTCAGCGCTTCTTCAGGACGAGAATAACATCCGAATAGTCGGCCTTGAGCGGGCGGGTCGACTCAAGGTCGTAATGGAAGTCATGGCAGACGACCAACTTCAGCTCTGGCACCTGAGCCAAGAGACTCCGGACCTCAGTGGGTGAATACGTCCGAAACTTCCAATGGGTCTCTTCCTCCCATGTCTTGCCGTCCTGCGTGATCTTCATGCGTGTCCGCATGGCCTCCGTCCGGCGAGTCCGGACCGCGGGTGCAGACCAGGTGTCACTCACGACCCGGATGCCCTGCCGCCGCCCTGCCCAGCGCTCATGATCGGGCGGGTTCTTGGCATAATCGGTCAGGTGAATGCCAATCAGGCAAAGACCACCGGGACGTAAAGCCTTCGCCATACGACGCAGGGAGGCAACCGCGCCGCGTTCGGTGCGGACATATTTGAAGGTACTGACGAAGCAATGGGCGACGTCATAGGGCTGCCCCTTGGGTAAGGAAAAATCCGCGAGCCCATCGCGCCAGACTTTCACCGCTAGCCCCTTGGCCTTGAGGCGTTTTTGGGCGTAGGCGACTTGATGGCGATTGAGGTCAAAGCCAGCGACATGATGACCGCGTAGCGCCATGGACTCGAGCAGACGCCCGGAACCGCAGGCGGGCTCGAGCACGCGTAACGGCCCCTTGATCTGCGGGCAATGGCGCTGAACGATACCTTCGATGAATCGTGACTCCTTCTTCGTGTAGTCCGCATAGACGATATCGTAGTATAACGGCGAGTCATACCAAGCGGTGGAGGATTTCTTCGAAGGTGACATGGAAATACGGGGCTGGGGGATAGGTCATAGGGGATGGGAAAGGGGGGAAGGCCGTAATGGCATCGAGCCACCCCTACCCCCATCCCCCACCCCCTATTACCTCTTACTGGTAAATCTCGCCGCCCTGCTCGCGGAACTCTTTGGACTTCTCCGCCATCCCTTGCTGCAAGGCTTCTTCGGCGGAAACGCCTTGGGCATCGGCAAACTTACGGATGTCGTCAGAGATACGCATCGAACAGAAGTTCGGCCCGCACATGGAGCAGAAGTGGGCGGTCTTGGCAGCGTCCTGCGGCAAGGTCTCGTCGTGGTATTCCTGGGCGCGCTCCGGATCGAGGGCTAAGGCGAACTGGTCTTCCCAGCGGAACTCGAAGCGGGCCTTCGACAAGGCATTATCGCGACGCTGGGCCGCGGGATGGCCCTTGGCCAGGTCGGCCGCATGGGCGGCAATCTTGTAGGCAATCACGCCCTCGCGGACGTCGTTCTTGTTCGGCAAGCCGAGGTGTTCCTTCGGCGTGACGTAGCACAGCATGGCGGTGCCGTACCAACCGATCATGGCGGCACCGATGGCGGAAGTAATGTGGTCATAACCCGGAGCGATGTCCGTCGTGAGCGGTCCCAGCGTGTAGAACGGGGCCTCGTGGCACCACTCCAGCTGCTTGTCCATGTTCTCCTTGATCATGTGCATCGGCACGTGACCTGGGCCTTCGTTCATGACTTGCACGCCGCGATCCCACGCGCGCTTGGTCAACTCACCCTGGGTCTTCAGTTCGGCGAACTGGGCTTCATCGTTAGCGTCGGCAATCGAACCGGGACGGAGGCCGTCACCGATGGAGAAACTGACGTCATAAGCGGCCATGATGTCGCAGATGTCATCCCAGTGGGTGTAAAGGAAGTTCTCCTTATGGTGCGAGAGACACCACTTCGCGAGAATCGAGCCACCCCGGGAAACGATACCCGTCACGCGCCGGGCGGTCATCGGGATATAGGCTAAACGCACGCCGGCATGGATGGTAAAGTAGTCAACGCCCTGCTCGGCTTGCTCAATCAACGTATCCCGGAAGACTTCCCACGTGAGGTCTTCGGCGCGGCCGTTGACCTTCTCAAGCGCTTGGTAGATGGGCACGGTGCCGACCGGGACCGGACAGTTGCGCAGGATCCACTCGCGGGTCTGGTGGATGTTCTTCCCCGTGGAAAGATCCATCAACGTGTCGCCACCCCACTTGATCGACCAGCGCATCTTCTCGACTTCTTCCTCGATGGACGAGGCCACCGCTGAGTTGCCGATGTTGGTATTAATCTTCACCAAGAAGTTACGGCCGATAATCATCGGCTCGAGTTCAGGGTGATTGATGTTAGCTGGAATGATGGCGCGACCACGGGCGACCTCGGAGCGGACGAATTCCGGGGTGATCTCTTCCGGGATAGCGGCCCCGAAGGACTGACCCGGGTGTTGGAAACCGAGGGCGTGACGCGGTAACGCCTGCTCTTGGCGGGCGGCTTGGACGCGTTGATTCTCGCGGATGGCGATGTATTCCATCTCGGGCGTGATGATGCCCTGCTTGGCGTAGGCGAGCTGGGTCGGGCGTTGGCCGGGCTTGCCCTTATAGACTTGGCGGTTGCCACGGTCGAACTGGACCAAGCGGTTACGCGAAGTGGCGCGCTGCGCGGTCTCGGCGTGCTTCCAAGAAAGGTAACCGTCGTCTTCCGGCTTCAGTTCGCGACCCGGGACGGCTTCAATGTCATTACGCTCGAGCACCCAAGACAGGCGGATGGCTGGGAGCCCCAGCTCCACGTCATGGTGGAACGCCGTGTCACCCCATGGGCCGGACGTATCATAGACCCGGAAGGGATCGTTCGGCGTCAGGGTACCGTCTGGACGGCGGGAGGGCGCCAAGATGATTTCCCGCATGGGTACACGGACATCGGGCCGCGAGCCAGGCACGTAGATGCGGGCGGATTTTGGGAAGGGAGAGGTTTTGTCGGTGACCATGAATGCGGGAAGAAAGCGTTCGCTCTGAAACGCATCAACGGTCCGAAAAAGGGGGTGCACTGAACAATCCACTTCCTACGGCGCGAGGCGCATCAGGTACAAGGGTTCGAGGCCAAGCCTCATCTCAGTCCTGTCGAGGACTCCCCTGGGAAAAACGAACAAGGAACGCCCACATCAATGCTGGCAGGGTTTGAAGTAGCAAGAGGGTTTATAGGTTAGCGAGTCGACCCTCGCTTGCCACCGAGCCGGGGACGGCTTACTCCCTCTCCGGTCCCCCTCTCCCGCCCATGTTGCTCGAAATCGTCGCCTACTCCTACGCCTCGGCACTTGCCGCCCAACAAGGTGGCGCCGACCGCGTTGAACTTTGCGAAAACACCGCCGAGGGCGGCACCACGCCGAGCCTAGGGACCCTTGAGGCCACCCGAGCACTGCCGGGCCTCAAGCTCCACGTCATGATTCGCCCGCGGGGCGGCGACTTCCTCTACACGGACGCCGAGTTCCATATCATGCTACGCGAAATCGCCATCGCCAAGGCTGCGGGGGCGGACGGGGTCGTCTTCGGCCTCCTTAAGTCCGATGCCACGGTAGACGTCGAACGCACCCGGACGCTCGTCCAAGCGGCCGCCGGGATGTCCGTCACCTTCCACCGAGCCTTTGACTGGGCCGCCGACCCTTCCGCCGCCTTGGAAGCCGTGATCGCCGCGGGTTGCCACCGCGTACTGACCTCGGGCCAAGCCCCCAACGCCCTCGCGGGAGCGGCGGTCATCGCCCGACTCGTACAGCAAGCGGGCGATCGCTGCGTTATTTTAGCCGGCGGCGGCGTCAGCGAAACCAATGTCGCCGAACTGGTGCACCGCACGGGCGTCCGCGAAGTCCATGCCTCGCTACGGGGCATTCAGGGCACGCGCATGACCGTCCGTCCCCCTAGCGTTTCGCTCGGGGCCGCGCCCGACTGGCCGGCCGATGCGATTCCCGTCGCCGACTCGGCTCGCGTGGCTCAAGTCAAAGCCCTCCTGGGCTGACCGCGGGCCAGCCGTAAATAAAGCAGCCTGACCCACCAAGGCCAGGCTGCGTGCATCCTACACTGAAAAAGTTTAGGCCCGGTTCGTCGAAAGTTGCGCGCGCAGGTACTCGACCGTGCGGCGAACATTCGGATCTACTTCCATTTGATTCACGACCGTCTTACGAGCGTGGATAACAGTACCATGGTCGCGGCCACCAAAGGCACCGCCGATGGAAACGAGGGACATACCCGTAAGCTGCGTCGTGAGGTACATCGCGACTTGGCGAGGGAAGGCGATATTCTGCATGCGGCGCTTGGACGTCATGTCGGACATCTGGATGCGGTAGTGTTCCGCCACCTTACGCTGAATCACTTCGGCCGTGAGGGTGTGGCTGGCCTCCTCGACGAGAATGTCATGGAGCAGCTTCTCGACTTGTACGAGGTCGAGTGGCTTGCGGACCATGCCTGTCAGACCAGAAATACGGGTGATGGCGCCTTCGAGGTTACGGACATTGCGGGCAATGCGCGAAGCCATGAAATCAGCGATTTCTGGGGTAAGTTCGAGGCCGCGGGCCTGGGCCTTCTTGTGCAGGATGGCGGTGCGGGTCTCGAGGCCAGGGGCCTGAATCGAAGCCACCATGCCCCACTGGAAACGGGAAACGAGGCGCTCCTGAAGCTTCGCGATTTCGGAAGCGGGGCGGTCGCTCGTGAGGACAACCTGCTTGTGGCAGTTATGGAGCTCGTTGAAGGTATGGAAGAACTCGTCTTGGGTCGATTCCTTGCCGGCGAGGAAATGAATATCGTCAATCAAGAGCAGATCGAGTTCACGGTAACGACGACGGAAGGCGGCGATATTCCCAGCCTGTAGCGCCTGGATGAACTCGTTCGTAAAGGTCTCGGAAGAAATATAAGCAATACGGGCCTTCGGGTTGGCGGCGTAGACGGAGTGCGCAATGGCATGCATCAAGTGCGTCTTACCTAGGCCAGTCGGACCATGGATGAAGAGCGGGTTGTAGTTGCTGCCGGGTTCCTTGGCGACGGCGAGCGAGGCGCCGTGGGCCATCTCGTTTTCTGGACCAACAATAAAATTCTCAAAAGTGTTCGAACTCTTGATGGCGGGAGCCGGTGCGGCTGCGGTGTGACGCGAAGGCCGGGAGACAACGACTTCTTCATTAGCCTGCTCACGGGTATCGCCCGCGGCGGCCGTCAGACGGAACTCCATGCTACGGCCAGCGACGAGGGTCAGCACGCGACGGAGCAATTCACCGTAGTTACTGTTCACCCAAGCTTCGGAAAGCACGGTCGGCGCTTCGATGAGCAGGACATTGTCATCGACGATGCTGATGGGATTCAAGGAGGAGATCCAAGTATCATAGTCGGTAGCGGAGAACTTGTTACGGAGCTCGCTTTTTGCGGTCTCCCAAAGGGAAAGGTGACTGACGGGGCTGGCCATGAGGAAAGGGGAAGGTTGAGAAAGGTTGTTCACAGGCGCTTTTAAAGCCTGAAAGTTGTTAAAATGTGTTAAAAGTTCGAATGACCACCTGAGGGTCCGACGAGCACCTGCGAGTTTTCCCGAGTTTGACTCGGAATTGTCTATTTGCAAGTCGTTGACTATTAATGGTTTGTTATGTTAATTCAACGCCTGGTTAAAGCGCTTGGGGAAAGAGGCGGGGTGATGTGATCCGCGGGTGCGAATACGACCCTGTTGATGGGCGGTCTTTACGACGTCACAAGAGCAAGCCCTGCACAGGTTATTAACAGGGGGCCTGCGAGTAAGAAAATGAGGTTTTTATTGCGCGTGTGACGAACGCGTGTCGAAGCCCTGCAAAATCAACTCAATCCTGTCACCGATAACTCCGCGAGGTGTTCGTCGCGCAGATACCGAAGGTCATCCAGCGAGAGACAGCCCCTCATCCGGTCACGGATTTTTCGCGAACCTGGCAGTCCATGCGTCAACGGATGCAGGCGATCCAACATCCAACGCACATCACGCGAACCTAGCCGAGAGGCATGGACTTCTAAGGTCAGCTCCGAAAGGCGGATGATGGCATCCCAACGTTTCTGAGCAGTAATGACAGGGGTAATCTCACCCTGCCCCGCCAAGGCCGCCTTGATTTCATTAAAGATCCAAGGATTCGAAAGTGCCGCCCGCCCAATCATGAGGCCGGAGACGCCACTCTCGTCGCGCCGACGCTTCGCCGATACGCCGTCCTTAACGTCCCCATTACCAGTCACCGGGATAGAAACGGCAGCGGCCACTTGGGCAATATAACCCCAATGAGCTTCGCCCGAGTAGCCCTGCTCTTTCGTCCGGCCATGCACGGCGATGGCTTCGACGCCTAATTGCTCGAGCCGAACGGCCACTTCCACCGCGACCACGGACTCATAATCCCATCCCAGACGCATCTTAGCCGTCAAAGGGACGTCGGGAATGGCATCTTTGACCGCTTTGACGAGGTCATAGAGGAGTGCCGGGCAGCGGAGGAGGCCAGAGCCGGCGTTCTGCTCGATGACTTTATGGGCCGGGCAGCCAAAATTGAGGTCTAAGAAGTCCGGGCGGACCCGATCGCAGACTTGCCGCGCAGCCAGGGCCATCGAGGCCGGGGTCGCCCCAAAGATCTGGACCCCCATGGGGCGTTGGGTCTCCGTGAAGTCGACCATCTCCCATGCCTTGGCGTTACCACGGATGAGCGCTTCCGACTGGACGAATTCGCTGACCATGACGTCCGCCCCCTGCTCTTTACATAGCTGACGGAAAGCGACGTCGGTATGCCGAGCCATCGGAGCGAGGTACAAAGGAAAGCGGCCCGGTCCAAACCAAGGCAGCCGCGGCGAGACCTTACTCACGGGCGACCTCCGCGCGAGCGAATCGCTTCTTTAAGTTTCCGCAAGTGCGCTAAGCGCTCCGCGAGGCCCGCTTCCGCCCCCGCCGCGACGGGCTGATAGAGCGAGAGTGGCTTACTCAGGTAATCCTGTCCACTGATCCCATCCAGGTAATCGTGGCTGTATTGGTAAGTACCGCCGTTCCCTTGACCTTTATTAAAAGCGTTGTGGGCGTCCTTGAGATGTAACGGGACTTCTTGCCGAGGCTGGGAGCGGACGGCTTCCTTGGCCGCCGCGATGGCCAGCGTTGTGCTGTTGCTCTTCGGAGCTAAGGCGAGGAAGAGCGTCGCATGCGCCAAGGCATACTCGCACTCGGGTAGGCCCACCATTTCGCAGGCCTGAAAAGCGGCCGTGGCGATACCCAAGGCTCGGGAATCGGCCAACCCGACGTCCTCGGAAGCGCAAATCACGAGCCGGCGGGCGATGAAGCGGGGCTCTTCGCCACCCGCCAACATCAGGAACAACCAATAAAGCGCCGCATCGGGATCACTCCCGCGGACAGATTTAATAAAGGCCGAGGCGGTATCGTAATGGTCGTCACCCCCATCATCGTAACGGATGCGACGTTCTCGGGCGAACGCACCGACGGCCTCGTCCGTGACCATCCCCAAGGCAGGCGCCGACAGCACCAAAGTCTCCAGGCAGTTCAAGGCGCGACGCAAGTCACCCGAAGCCATTTCGGCCACCTGACGCAGTACTGCCGGCGAGGCCTTAATGCCCAAGGCACCTAGTCCGCGTTCGGCATCCGCCAAGGCCGTGCCCAGGAAGGCTGCGATCTCGTCGACGCCCAACGGATCAAGCCGGAATAAATGACTACGGCTCAACAAGGCCGGCACGATGTAGAGTCCCGGATTATGCGTCGTGCAACCGATCAGACGCACCACGCCGGCTTCGACGTCGGGCAGAAGTAAGTCCTGCTGCGCTTTATTGAAACGATGGATCTCGTCGACCACGAGGACGGTCTTACGCGAAGGCGAACGCCGGGCTTCTGCGAGGACCTCGCGAAGTTCGGGCGTACCCGAAAGGACTGCGTTGACGCGCACGACCGTGGACTCCGTTTCGGCGGCAATCACTTCGGCTAACGTGGTCTTACCGCAACCCGGCGGTCCGTAAAATAGCAGTGAGCCAAAGTTGTCGGCTTTGATTAGGCGGGGCAGCAATGCGTTCGGCCCCAGCAAGGCGGCATGGCCCACGACCTCGCTGAGATTCCGCGGGCGCATGCGTGCCGCCATGGGTCGACGCCGGGCAGGTATTTCAGGGTTTGGCTCCGCCTGGCCGAAACCCGGCAAAGACGCGTCCGACCCGTGATGCGTGGCCCCCACGGAGCTTACTTGCCGGGAGCGTACTCGATCAGGTGGCAATACGGGCGGCCACCCTTCTTCTCGTAATAGCGCTGGTGGTATTCTTCGGCTTTCCAAAAAGTCTGGGCGCCTTCGATCTTGGTCGCGATGGGCTGGGCAAAGACCTTCGCGGCAGTCAACGCGGCCTTCACCTCTTCCGCGACCTTCTTCTGCTCAGGCGAGTGGAAGAAAATCACTGAACGGTATTGGTCCCCTACGTCAGGGCCTTGGCGGTCGACCTGCGTCGGGTTATGCATCCGGAAAAAGTATTCCACCAACTGCCGGAAGCTGATCTTAGCCGGGTCGAAGGTGACTTCGATGACTTCGGCATGGCCGGTACTATCTTGGCAGATTTGACGGTAGGTGGGGTTCTCGGTCTTACCACCGCTGTAGCCGGAGACGGCTTCGCTGACGCCGGGAATCTTCCGGTATTGGTATTCGACGCCCCAGAAGCAACCGGCGCCGAAGGTGGCCTTTTCGAGTTTAGGAGGAGTGGTCATGGGCTTGGAAGCGGGGGCAGCGGTTTCGGCGGCGGAGAGACTAAGGCAGGCCGTCAGCGCGAGGCAAAGACGACCTAAGTGCAGGAGGTTCGAGGTCATGGCGGTGATACCTGAATAGCCTTAAGCCTTTTTCCAGCCGAAGCAAGGGGGACCTAATTCAGGAAACCACCTGGCGGAGCCCGTCCGCTAAGGCCTCGGGACTTTGCGGGGTCGTCGTCAGCCCACGTTCGGGGGTCAGGTAGAAGGTATCCAAGGCAAACCCTTGTTCCGTCGAAATATTCGCGAAAGTAATCGCATAGCCCGCCCCACGAATGACCAAGCCTATCCGGAACAAGAGGCCGAGTCGGTCATTACACTGCACCTCAGCCACCGTCCGACCTAAGGCTTCTTCGTAATAGACGCTGACCTCGGCGGCGAGTGGTACAAAGGCCTTACGCCGCGGGGCGGTCAGCGTGGCCTGGACTTCCTCTTGGCCGACTTCGTCGATCAGGTCGTAGCCACCGACCAAAGAACTGGCTAAGGCTACGGCGAACTTCTGTTTGGCACCGAGTTCCTTGCCGACCGGTAAGACGACTTTAAAGAAGTCGATCGCGACGTCGTCCTCGCGCGAGAATGCGCGACAGGAGACGATGTTGATGCCAGCTACCGCGAAAGCCCCCGCCATGCGACTAAAGAGGCCAGCACGGTCCCACGTCACCACGGTGACGACAGACTGGCCGGAGCCGACGTCGTCGTGCCACTCCACAATTGGCTGGAGCGACTGTTCGGCATCTTCGTGGGCGACGGTGGCGATGAGGCGATGAATTAACGCCACGTGTACCGCCGCATCCTCCGGCGCGACGTGCAGGAAATACCCGGAAGGCATCTGGGTGAAATGGGCCTCCAATTCATCCGCCGGCACGGTCCCCGCTAAGAGTTCCGCGGTCTGTTCGCGCAAGGCCGTCGCAGCGACTTCGGCCTCGGCTTCAGATTCACCGGCGAGCTTGGCTAAGGTACGACGATAGAGCGTCCCATGCTGACCATCCTTAAAGCTCGTCCAAAGGTCCGGCGAAGTGGCGCGGGCATCGCAACGGGTATGCACGTATAGGCTCCGCAGGACCTGTTCATCACCGACAATGGATGCAAAGCGCTCGATGTTAGCGGGATCATCCACGTCATGGCGTTGCCAGTAGATACCCATGATTAAATGGTGGCGAATGACCGCGGCAGCGACTTCTCGTTCGCGGGCGTCGAAGCCCAGGCGCTCTAACACGACCTCGGCAATGGGTACGCCGCGTTCGGCATGTCCGGCGATGCCGCCCGCCTTGGCGATATCGTGCAGGAAAAGGATGGCGTAGAGGAACGAGGGTGCCTCCGAGCCCAAGACGACCTCGCGGTAGCGCCGATCGACCTCGGTCTTGCCTTCGTAAATCTCGTCTAACTCCATCAAACAACGGAGCGTATGCACATCCGCTGTCCAACGGTGATAGAACTCGAACTGCACCAAGCAGTGTAAACCAGCGAACTCCGGTACAAGCCGGTAAAGTAGGTCATGCTCACGCAGCGCGTGGAGGGCACCGTAGACGCGGCCCGCTTCGGTCAGCATTGCCCGCAGGGCGCTGCAAGACTCCTCGGCGTAGGCGACATCGGCCGTCAGCAGGTGAGCCCGCTCGCGGACCAACAAGGAAAGGGCCCGCTCCGGGCGAGCCTCATGGACTTGGCATAAACGGAAAAGGCGGACGAGGCGACCGGGGTCTTCTTCAAAGACGAGGCGATGCTGCGCCGCCACGGTACCGCCGGGCACAAGCCGGAAGCCATCGACCAAAATGGGCTCGCCCCACCCTGCCGGCTCGGGCTCGCCCATCACGGCACCTTCGACCATCTCCGCACAACGGCGAACGTGATCGGCAGCGTCAAAGTAATCGCGCATCAAGGCACCAATACGTGACTTCAAATCACCCGGGTAGCCCAAGCCTTCGGCAATCGTGTCTTGGCGTTCGAGCGAAAGCTGCTCCGTCGGACGGGTCACCTGAAAATGGAGCTCACAACGCAGCCGCAGCAGCGAAGCCCGGGCTTGCTCGAACTTAGCAAGGTCTGAGGTCGGTAGAAAACCCGTGGCACCGAGGCCGCTCGGTCCGGCGACGCCGCGGGCGATGCGGGCCAGCCAAACACAACCTTGGACATCGCGGAGCGCCCCTACCCCGTTCTTTAGGTCGGGCTCCTGAAGGTAGGCACTACCGCCGGCTTTTTCACGGCGCTTACGTTGCGACTCCACGATGGCTTTAGCCAAGGGCTGCCAAGCCTCACCGCTCAAAAGTTCGGACAACCGCACTTCGAGCTGGGCAAACTGCGAGCGTTCGCCGCACAGAAGACGCGTCTCGAGTAAGGCGACGTGGAGGTGTAAGTCATTACGGGCATAATCGGCGGCTTCGGCGACCGTGCGGACCGATTGACCGACCTTTAGACCGACATCCCATAACGGGTAGAGAATCGTTTCCACCGCCTGCTTAGTCTCCGCCGTATGGGCCGGGACCAAGACGAGGAGGTCGATATCGCTCAGCGGGCAAAGCTCCGCGCGACCATAGCCACCCGTCGCCACCAACGTCAGGCTCGCGGCAGCCGGTCCCGCGCGGAGGTACAGGGCGTCGATGACGATATCAATCGCATCGGAACGAAGTTTGGCGACCTCATCACCCGGAAGGCCCGCCCGATGCGCGGCCAACTGAATCTCCCGAGCTTCCAGGAGAAAGGCTTTGGCCCGTGGCACCACCGGCCCCTCCTGCGCCGCCTGCCCGGCCAACCCATGCTGCAGGGCGGAGTGCCGGAGACGAGCGGCGGAGGATTCAAATTCGGGTGACATCGGTGGACCAGAGCGTGGCGAGGACGGGTACAGCTTTCAAGGCGATTGCCAAGCGCGAGAAACCCTTCTTAGTGAAAGCATGCTTTCTTGGTTCAGCGACCTTTGGTCCCACCTCCACACCGCCGAAGGCCTCCGACAGATGATTCAAGTCGGGGGCATCTCCCTGATGTGCCTGATCATCTTTGCGGAGACCGGTTTACTCGCAGGCTTCTTCCTCCCCGGCGACTCCTTACTCGTCACGGCAGGCGTCCTCTCCGTTGCCAACGGCGATCGCCCGGCCTTCTTTAACCCGTGGGAACTCACCCTGGCCTTGACGGCCGCGGCCATCATCGGGGACCAGACTGGATACTGGCTCGGCCGTAAATATGGCCACATCATGGAGAATCGTGCCGACAGCTGGTGGTTTAAACGCCGACACCTCGAGGCGGCCCGCAGCTACTTTGCTGAAAAAGGACCACCCGCTATCGTCCTGGCACGCTATGTGCCGTTAATGCGTACTTTTGTACCCTTTGCCGCTGGTATGGGCCAGATGCCGACGGCCCGCTTCCTGCGCTGGAATGCGCTCGGGGGCATCCTCTGGGTGAGCTCGCTCGTCTGGCTCGGTCACTTCTTAGGCACCACGTCACTCGCCGATCAACTCCACAAGGTCATCCTTATCGTTGTAGTCATCTCCTTCGTGCCCGTCGTGTGGACCGCCGCCAAGCGACTCCTTACTTCAGGGCCGGGATCCAAAACTTGAACGTCGTCCCGGCGGGTCCAGAAGACTCGACGACGATATCGCCACGGTGATCGCGAAGGATGCGTTTCACGATGGCCAAGCCGAGGCCGGTGCCGTCTTCCCGGCTCGTGAAGAACGACTCAAAGATTTTCGGCAGGATTTCCGGGGAAATGCCCGAGCCCGTATCCGCGATGCGCACCGAGATGACTTCGCCCTGCGGACCGGGCTCGCGCGCCACCCGCAACGATAGCTTACCGCCTTTGGGCATGGCCTGAACGGCGTTCAGGAGAAGGTTCAGGAAGACCTGTTGGATTTGACCAGGGTTGCCTTCGATAAAAGGGAGATCCGGCTCGGAAACGACCGTGGCCTCTACGCCCGCCTGCTGGAACTTCAGGCGCAGGAGCAGCACCGCGCTATCCGCAGCCCCATCGAGCGGGAAAGACTTGAAGGCCCCCGACTGCGCTTTGCTCATGCCGAGCACGCGGGAGACGACGCCTTCCATATGCGTGACCTTCTCCCGCATGACACCAAGGTCCTCCTGCTTGGGGTCATCGGAGCCCAAGCCTTGACCCAACGTATCACAGAGTAGTTTCATGACTGTCAGCGGATTGCGAATCTCGTGCGCCACCTCGGCAGATAGCAGGCCCAGCGCAGTGAGACGTTCGCTGCGGCGGAGGCCTTCTTCGACCGTAAAGACCTTAGCGTAAAGACGGGCATTCTGAATCGAGGACGCACCGAATGACGACAGGGCGGTCACGAGGTGCTTATCGTCATCGGAAAAACGATAGGCTCCCATCGACACACAAACCAGCACGCCAAAAGTCTCATCCTCATAACGCACGGGCACGGCCAACAACGAAGACGAGGCGACGGGGTCGACGAGG
>Ga0102913_1000004_pt1 | contig 62925 bp, 60 predicted proteins | sample Colrivmet1560A02_FD_78197 | JGI IMG/M metagenome (GOLD analysis project Ga0102913, IMG submission 78197) | Estuarine microbial communities from the Columbia River estuary - metaG 1560A-02 | ecosystem: Environmental > Aquatic > Marine > Intertidal zone > Estuary | place: USA: Columbia River... | reverse complement strand
TGGTGACATTCGTTACAACAGTGAATACCAACAATTTGAAGGTTATGGACCTGGTAGTGCTTGGGGATCTTTGGGTGGTGTTGTTGATATTGCTCAAACTACTAAAATCTTGGCTTCTGAAACTCCAAGTGTAACTGATGGTAACCTTTACTTCTACACTGTAGGATATGAACGTATGAGAGTTAATAGTTCTGGTAATATCGGTATCGGTACGAGTGCTCCAGCATACAAACTTGATGTTCAGGGAACTCTTGGTGTGTCAATCGGTTTAACCACTGGAAGTATTTTGTCTACTAGTGTAAGTTCTGGACAAATAAACTCAACTAACGCTACAATGACTAACATTGTTGCAACTAACTTGTCTTCTGGAAACTTTGTTGTAACCGATCTTTCTGCAACCAACATTACTGCTTCCAACATCTTTGCTAACACACAAGTTAGTAGTGCTAGTGTTTACGCTCCTTTGGCTACTATTAGTAACATTGTCGCAACTGCTACAAGTACCGGATCATTGAATGTTACAGGAATTACAGTTGGATCTATTCTTGCTAATACAGTAGACATTACACCAAGTTTAGGTGATATTTCTAAAGAAGTATCTTTCTCTGCTGCTAATAATCAATCATCTTCAGCTAACGTTACTGGCCTTGCATTCCCTAATGCAATTGTAAGATCATTCAATGCCGTTGTATCTGTATCTGTACTTTCTAGCAATGGTAACTTGTATGCTAATTATGATATTAGAGGTGTTCAAAAAGATAGTGGTGATTGGGCAATAAACGCAGCCTTTGTTGGTGATAATACCGGATACGTATTCTCAATTGATAATGTTAACAGTAAAGGTCAAATTAAATATACATCTACAAATGTTAGTGGATGGTCTTCTACTACAATCAAATTTAGAGCACATACAACATCTGCTTAAATAATTTATAATGACATCTAAATCTAAATAATTACAACGAATATTAAAATTAAATTAATAAATAATTAATTTAATATTTACATTTTACATCTAATTTTTAATTTAAGCAGTTGCCTTTTTTGGGAAATGAGGAGACAAATATCTTTGCAACTTAAGATAAGTATATACTAAAGGTGACTTAGGATCATTTGGATCCTTTGGTTCAATTGCTGGTCCAAACAACTTCTTCAAAGCAGCATCTGGAATAATTTCACGTCTGTGTTCAGGATTTTGAAGATCCTTTTCCTTGATATAATTAGTAATATGTCTAGTAACATCAGTTCTAGCAATTGGATCAGATTTCTTTACACCATATTGAGAAAGGAAGTTATAAAGATCATCTGAAACAACAACTGGTGATGCAAAACCAGATGGCTTTCTATTTACATCCCTTGGAGTTTTTTTTTTTTTAGTTTTCTTAGATGCTTCCTTAATAGCATTTTCGTGATCACGTTGCATCTTTCTTAATTCTTGAATTTCACGTTTCAATTCATTCATAAGATCTTGTTTGGATTTAATCAACTTTTCAAAACGTTGCTTCATAGTATCTGTTTCAACTGGAGTTTCAACTGGAGTTTCCGTTGTAGTTTCAACTGGAGTTTCAGTAACAGTTTCAACTGGAGTTTCAGTAACAGTTTCAACTGGAGTTTCAGTAACAGTTTCAACTGGAGCTTCTTTAGCTTTTACAATTTTCTTAGTTTTAGTAGTGGTGGTTTTAGCTGTAGTTCTGTTCATTTTTAATCTTACTAAAGTATTTTTTTTATAATTTCTTACGCACTAAGGCTATAATTAAAAGGGAAAATAAGTATAAATCAATTTTTTATTATTCGTTTTATATATATTTTTTTAATAACTTAATTTAATATAAGAATTATTGGTATGTTGGAAAGTATAATTGACTCGACATTCGCTGAAGGTACGAAAAATCCTATATTTTTTAATTTTACATTACAACAAAAACAAAACTATTTAGTTTTACTAGATAGTTTGGGTGTTGAATATATAGAATTAATATGTTTACAAGATATACACGATTTAATACAATTTAAAAACACAAGTGGTTTGAATATAAAATTCATAATATGTATAAACAATTCTGATGTTGATATCGAAAAAGTAATTCAATTACAATATATTGATGTGATTTGCATTAAAATAATATGTATTGATAATTTAACAGGTGATGTAATAGATAATGTAAGAGATAATTTAAAATTATTAAGGAGTAAACTACCAAAAGTACAATTACAATTTTGCATATCTGACTCGTTTGATATAGAAACAAACTTTTTATCTTCGTTATATTTTAACATTGATGATTATGTAGATTGTATAAGTCTTGAAGATACACGTGGTAACATTGTACATTCAGATATTGAAAAAATGATATCTTTAATTAAAAGTGTAATGTGTTCAGATATTGATATAAGATGTCAATTTTCTAATAACAATTCAAGTTCCGTATGTAATACATTTTTTGCATTGCAAGAAGGTTGTAAATATATAACTACATCAGTTTTCGGTTTAGGTGATAAAAATGGTATTACTGATTTAACAGGTATAATTAACAGAATTTATACAACTACTCCAAATATTAAATATAATTTACATTTTTTAAAACTATTAGAATTATATACAAGTAATATACTTGATATACCCATTCCTATTTCAAATAGACATAATTTAATAATTAGAGACGACAATATCAATATATCTAAACATTTAGATGATTTTGGATTATTCGTATTTAATAAAGATATCGACATACCAGAATTGAAATATTTTTTATATAAGTATTTACCTCGAGCTTTTAATGCTTTAGATGACGAGTACATTGAAAAATTATGTATTTCTATAAAAAGTGATATATTACAAAATGAAAACTTATATGTACAACTTAATTATGATCAAAATATTGCTATAAAATATCTATTACAGTATATAAACTGACAAAGTGTATTATGATAACATATAATAAATAATATATGTTATAAATTCAGTCGTATGTTATAAATTTAGTTATATTTTATATAAATTTATTTACATAGCAAGTGTATAAGCGTGATAAATACCAGCAACAGCAATAATGTATTTAATGTATTTTTCAATATCACCACCACCAATAGCCATTTTTACGATATCGGTGTTATTGTAAGCGACGAGACCCCAGTTGATTGCTCCAGCAATCAACAAAATTTGAACAAGTAAATTTAACATATTTTGATAATCCATTTTTTTATATTATATAATAATAAAAAAATTACAACAAAATATTTATTATTTCACTATTAAATGTTTTTAAAAATATTTTAGATTGCCATAAATATTGTTTATTTATCATATCTAAACAAATTTCATTTGGATAATATGTAATGATATCTCTTGTATTAAAAATCCTTTTCATCTTCTTATATAATTCATCGTCTATTGAATTGACAATTTCTAATAATGAATCTTTAGGTAAAACCATACACAATTGTTCTAATGTTGTTACTGGTTTTGTTTTTTTAAATTTTATATTTTGTATAACAAAATTACCTGACAAGTATGAAAATAAATCACTAACAAATGGTGTAGCATAATGATCATAATACCAATCCCAATTTTCATGACAATGACCATTATAATAACCTAAAATCCAATATAGACTAATTATATAATTTTTACAAATTAGATTAATATCTTGAATATCATAAAATTTATAATATCTATCTTTATAACCTGATGTATTGTATTTTATAAAATCATCTTTATAAATATGAATATCTTTTACATTTACGTTAATACTTTCTAGATCAAAAGTATCTTTGTAAACGGATCGATTATTTTTATATGCACTATACACATTTGTAAAAAAATAATCTTCTGTTTTTGATAAATGATAAAATAAATCCTTTAAAAAAACCAAGTTTATAGATTTATCAATATTTTTAGAATCTAATTCGTTCAAATTAACAATACCGTAATAATCTTTGGTGTTTAATAATTGACAATAATATTTTAACAATACATCTATACCCCCTTCCTTTATCATTAAAGAAGGTATGTGTTCAACAAAATCATTACCCAATAAAAAACATAAAAATATATAATCGTATATAAGATTTCTATCATTAATTTGTTTCTTAATATTTTGTTTTACATCTTTGCATATGTATTGTCTTAATTTCTTAATATCTAAATATGTATACACCTTATCTTTTTCTAATAATTTGTTATTAAATGTATTGTCTCTAATCAACACAATCTTGTCATAATTTACATTAATTAAACTTAACATAATTAAATCTGCATCCAAGCCATATATACATATTTTATCATCACAACTAAGATCACTTATATGCTTCATCATCTTATGTTCTCCCTCACCTGGTTCATTTGAATCTGAAATAAAAACTGTATAATTATTACTAATTTGACTTTTAAAATCGTGTAATCGTTTAATTAGTTTTTTCATAAAGTCAGTACCTGGTGTAATTTTATTTGAGTTCCATACTGGTGTATTCGCATTTTCATTCTCATTTTCATTATGTTCAATCTGTTTGAAGAAATGTGATTTATATCTTCTTTCTCTTTGTTGATTCATTTTTGCTCTTGGTGCTACTCCATCTATCATAATATATATTCTTTTTGGTTTTACTACATTTATTATATATCTTGTATAATCTAAACAATTTTGTATAATAGTATCTTCAATAATATTAGTATCTGTTGTTGAAGTAATGTGTAATGTTTGTTGTGCACAAGGATGAATCATACTGTTATAATCCAAATATAAATAATCTATATTTGATGTAGATATACTCTTTTCATCAATAACAAGATCATTTTCTATATTGTATTTTTTATATATCGTATAAAAGTACCACGGTATACCCATTTATTATTTTAGAAAAATATATTATTATTCAAGTTTTTATAAAATGATTTATAAAAGCAATAAAGGTAAATTAATAAATGTAATCTTGATAAATTAAAAAACAATCTTTGTTATCGTTAAATTTAAATCCTTGATCTCTTAATAATTTTTTGTAATATAAGAAATTCATTTGTTTAATATCTTCTTCGTCTTCTTGTTCTTCTTCTTGATCTTCTATAACTTCTTCTTTATCATCGTTTTCTAACATATCATCTAATACATAATCTTCATTATCGTTGTCATCTTTGTTTGAATTATTATCTTCATTTTCTAAATATAATTCATCTGTTGTATTGTCAATTATACTTTCGTCATCTTTTGTATCTTCATAACCAGTGTCGTCATTTATATCGTCTTTAGTTATATCATCTTTAGTTATATCATCTGCTGCTTTAATATCTCTTCTACTTTTATTTTTTATGAATTTAATGCTCGTAACAATTCTATGATAAACACCATTTTTATTAAATGTATTCTTTGATTTTATGTAATCTTTAATTAATACATCTGGATCAGTATTTACATCATATTTATATCTACGTTTTATTTTTGATCTAGGTTTAATAGTGATTTGAAGATTACAATCATTTTTAACGTGTAATTTTTTAATATATTCATTTCTTCGTTGTTTAATGTTATTATTTAAACGTTCTTCTATTAAATTTTTATAGTAATTTAACAATTCACTTCTCCTTCTTTCTAATTCCTTTAAAATATCTGAATTCTTTTCTATTAAATCAAGACAATTACAAATTTCATTTATAATATTCTTATCGATATTTAAAAAGTTAAAAAAATAACCATTTGAATTTTTAGTGAATTCAACTTTTGACATTCTTAAAATATTTAATATATGTATTTTTTCTTTGTTTTGTAATTTACTTATACGTTGTATAACATCTTTTATATGAAATGAATCTTCTTCAATGTCAAATTTAGTATTTAAATTATCATGTATTTGAATTTCCATTTCTTCAGTGTGGTCTTCAGTATTGTCTTCAGTATTTTCTTCAGTATTGTCTTCGTTTTGATCTTCATTATCAAGTTCTAATTCTTCTTGTTTTAATAATTTATCAACAGTCATGTATAATCTTTTAAATTATACCGAAAATCGTTAATAATACAATTTTTTTTTAGTTATAAATATAAATGTCTGGAAACATACATGATACAAATGTGTCGAAAATGAGAGTGTTAATAAATGACTTTATAAATGAATTAGAAGAAACGATTGAAAAAGGCGATGATATAGTAGAATATGAAGATATATATAAAGAGAAATATAGTTATATTATAAAAACTTCTGAAAATTTGTATAAAATGATTTATGATCAATATAAAATGTCTTTTTTTGATAAAAAATTTTTCTTAAAAAACATAGAAACTATGTTACAAGCAATTGAAAAAATTCAACAGGCAAAAGTAACACAATACGATGCATCTAAACAAATAGGTGAAATGTTGGCAAATCATTACATACCACAATTAAAGAAATAATTGTTTATTATTTTTATTTATTTTATATACTTAAATATAAAATGGATAATAAAAATATTAGTATAAACCAGACACAATCTATAGGATTTTTTTCAAAGCTTCAATCTAAAACTCCTATAACTTCAAATGAACCGCCGAAACCAGTTCCAATAACTTCAAATGAACCGCCGAAACCAGTTCCAATAACTTCTAATCACCCACCAAAACCAGTTCCAATAACTTCTAATCACCCACCACAACCAGTTCCAATAACTTCTAATCACCCACCAAAACCACAAGTTGAAGTACAACCACAAGCTGAAGTACAACCACAAGTTGAAGTACAACCACAAGCTGAAGTACAACCACAAGTTGAAGTACAACCACAAGCTGAAGTACAACCACAAGTTGAAGTACAACCACAAGTTGAAGTACAACCACAAGTTGAAGTACAACCACAAGTTGAAGTACAACCACAAGCTGAAGTACAACCACAAGTTGAAGTACAACCACAAGCTGAAGTACAACCACAAGCTGAAGTACAACCACAAGCTGAAGTACAACCACAAGTTGAAGTACAACCACAAGCTGAAGTACAACCACAAGTTGAAGTACAACCACAAGCTGAAGTACAACCACAAGCTGAAGTAGTGCAACAAAGACAAGTACAACCACAAGTTGAAGTACAACCACAAGTTGAAGTACAACCACAAGTTGAAGTACAACCACAAGTTGAAGTACAACCACAAGCTGAAGTACAACCACAAGCTGAAGTACAACCACAAGTTGAAGTACAACCACAAGTTGAAGTACAACCACAAGTTGAAGTAGTGCAACAAAGACAAGTACAACCACAAGTTGAAGTAGTGCAACAAAGACAAGTACAACCACAAGTTGAAGTACAACCACAAGTTGAAGTACAACCACAAGTTGAAGTACAACCACAAGTTGAAGTACAACCACAAGTTGAAGTACAACCACAAGCTGAAGTAGTGCAACAAAGACAAGTTAAACAACAAGTGCAGTCTCAAGATCATCAAGATATTGCATTGAATTTTATAAATAAGGTGAATGGTGTTAGTAAAAATTTGGGTCATAATAAATTACAAATACACGTTGATGAATTAGAAAAACAAATAGAAAAATTTAAATCTAATGAAAGGGAATATGAAATGAAGATAAATTTGTTTAAAAAAACTATATCAACATTACAGGCGCAATTACAAGAAAGATCAGCATATATAACAATGATGGATAAACAACATATAGATCCACAATATGAAAAACAAATAGAGGACTTAAAGCATATAATAAATGAAAAGGATATGTTATTATCTAGTAAAAATGAGGATATTACAGATGTAATTAGGCAAGTTGATATATTAAATATTAATTTGCGTAATATGTCTATAGAAAGAGAGGATTTAATTCAACAAACAAACGATGCAAAAAAACACTATGGGTCTTTAGAAACACATCATCAAAGACAATCTATTCAATTACAAGCTAGTGAAGAAACTATAAATAAATTACAAAATAAAATTATATTAGAAGAAAACTTGAAAACAAATTTACAAAAAGAGTTGTCTGATATGAAAGATGAGTTAGTAAAGTATAGGACTGATATAAAAAATATGACTATACAAAAGGATTATGAAATAGATAATTTAAAGAAACAAATTGAAACTTTTGCAAAATCTAATGACCAGAATATCCAAACCAATTTGTTTGATAAAAAAATTACGATAGACAAGATAGATGGTAGACCCCTTCCGCGAAAAAATCATACGACTAGAAGTAGATTACCAACAAATGGTGTATCAAGAAGAAATACGCCTGTTTAAAAACTTGTTATTACATTTACAGTAAAATCTATACGATTATTTTTATTATATAAATACAATTTTGTTCGAATTTGTAAAAGGGGATATTCGTATGGATTCCAAGTTAATTCTAATTCATCGTCATTTACACCATGTGATTTTACCAATTCTCTTATTGTACCTGATTTTGAAACATCTGACCTAGAAATACAATAAATTGCATTAGGACCACCTTTTTCCTTTGAGTTTATTATGATTATAAAAGATCCTGTATCTCTTTTAATATAACCTATATTTAAAGTCGTATAACCCTTGTAATTTTTATTTTCATTTGATATATCAAGAGATAATATTATATTATTATCCCCGATTTCTGGAACGGATTGATTCATGTTAAATAAATCTTCAAACCACGATATAGGATTGAATTTTGACATTATCTTTATTATAAATTAATAACTAAATTTTTAAATTAATAAAAATTTATTTGAAATTGCTAAATTGTTATTCATTAAAAAAATATTCTTCTAGTTCATTAATTTTAGGTTTATTATAATAATATTGTGATTGTTTCATTTTTGGAATTTTTATATGTTTGACACTATCATTATCTTGATTATCTATGTTTTTTAAATGTTTAGATATACTATTATCATCTGATTTTTCATAATTTTTATTCAAGTCATCTGATGAAACATAATGTAAAGAACGTTCACTTTGTTCTTTATCAACAATCAATAATTGGTCTGAATTTGGTCTTACACTGATACTGTCTGATGATTTAGAATCAAAATCGTATTCTATTTGAATATTAGTTTCATCTATCTCTTCATTAACGAATTCTAAAACTGTTTTAATTTTATCATTTGGTAAAAATAAGTTTAATACATTTTCTAATTCTTGGGTTAAGAAATTTGTTTTAAATTGGTATAATGATTTGGGATTTTCATATACGATTCTTGAAATGTGTCTTAAACATTTTAAATAGTATTTTTTAATGGTAGGAAAGGTATAGTTTTGTAAAAGTGTATCGACATAAACATCGGATTTATTTATTAAGATTTCAGTTGACAATTTAATAATATTAATTAATGTAATTTGTAAATCTTCTTCTGTGACATCTTCCTTTTTAGATAACCATTTTAAAAATTTGGAGTATTCTTTATTCATCTTTTTCTCTGACCATTTTGGAATTTTTAATAATACTCTTTGAAAATCTGGATATAAACTTGGTCGTGTACTTTTTGTAATATGTGACTCTTTTTCTTTTTCGAAAACTTTTGTAAGATATTTATATATATATTTTATGAGAATATTATGCAATTTTGATTTTAGACGATAAATTTTATCAATATTACTTTTAACTAACATACTATATTAATTATATGTATTATTTTTTTATTTTAATTTCCGCGAATGGAAATTATAAATTTTAATATATAATATAAATAAAGATGGATTATCATTTATTTGTATTAACAATCACTCTTGTAGTATATTTTATAATGAAAAGATATTACAGTAAAAAAGAGCTCAGCTCTAATAAGAAAAGTGGTAGATTGATCTATTTATTATCAGTTCCATTTGTAATGTATTTATATAAATATTTTTATTTAAAACCTAACGACAACATAATAGCAAAAAATGTTACTAGTTTAAATACAAGTACAGATGTAACATCTGAACCATTGTTAACTGAATTGTATCCAGAAACATCAGTTAATATTTCATCGTCAAGTAAATCATCTTAAAAATGAAATATATTTTGTATAGCATTTTTGTATAGCATTTTTGTGTATTACTTTTTAAAATTTAATTTCTATGATTTATGTAAGTAATGAGTTTATATTACACTGATGATAATTTTTTAAATAAAATGGAGTTTTTGGAAAACAAGTCTGAAAATAAAAAATCACATATTCATCAGGAACCTACACAAATGTTATTAAGAAATTATATATCAAAAGTTACTCCTTTTGAAAATGTATTATTATATCACGAAGTGGGTGTTGGTAAAACTTGTACCTCTATAACTATTGCTGAGGGTTTTAAAGAATATATATATAATATGGGTAAAAGGATTCTTGTTCTTGTAAAAAACAAGAATATAGAAAAAAATTTTATGGGGGAATTACTTAGTAAATGTACAAGGGAAGAATATTTAGACAATGAAGAGTATGATATATATTCTGGTAAAGTAAATACAAAAGAATCAGAGAGAAATGAAATTATTCATAAAGCCACAAAAATTATTTCTAAATCTTATCAATTTGTTACATATGGTACTTTTATTAATAGGGTTTTGGGTGCTAAAGAATTTGAAAAGGATGAATATGGGAATACTACAAAAAAAGTTAAACGAACAAAAACAGGTGAAATTAAACGTAAACCTATAAAGGATGAAATAAAGAATCTTAATAATACGGTGATTATAGTAGATGAGGCTCATAATGTTACAGGAAATGAAGTATATACTTCTTTAATGAAGGTATTGTCAAAATCTTACAATTACAGATTAGTTTTATTAACGGCAACTCCTATTTATGATAATTCAACTGAGATTTTTGAACTAGCAAATTTATTAAATGTGAACAGCGAATCTTTACAATTTCCAATTGGAAATATGTTATTAAAACAAAATGAAAGTGGTGATAGTTATCTGACAAAGAAACGATCAGAATACATTAATAGATCTGTATTAAAAGGTGATATTTATGAAATCACAGAATTTGGTAAAAAGAAATTAAATGAATCGTTGAAAGGAAAGGTGTCATATTTGCGTGCTAATACAGAAACAAATCCTAAAAAATTTGATATAGGGAGTCCTTTAATTAATATAACGGGTACGACTAATATAGTTTTATGCGAGATGTCACCATATCAATATAAAACATATATAAATGCTTTAAAAACTGATCTTGGTGAATTCAGTAAATATGACATGTCAACAGCTATAAAATTGTTAGAATCAGAAGAGAATATTTCAGAAAAAGAAATTAGTGTTTCAAAGGCAAGTTCTTTATATAAAAATAGTAGCGATGCATCTACAATGACATATCCTGACCACGAATATGGTAAAACAGGTTTTTTAAATACTTTTAGTTTTAATAAAACTCGATCAAAATATACTTTAAATGACAAGAAAATTTTAACAACAGATTTGATAAATTATTCTTCAAAATTGTATAATTTGTTAGAGAATATAAATAAGAATGATCGAGGTAACGTATTTATTTATTCAAATTATGTAAATTATGGTGGAACATCTTTATTACGTCAATTATTTTTAAACAATGGTTTTTTTGAATTTTCTAATAAAAATATGCCAGAAACTAAACATTACAAAAGTTTTACAGTTTTTGATGAAAGTACAAGTTTACGAGACAGAGAAAATTTCAAAAGAATATTTAACAATGAGGATAATAAAGATGGCAAGTATATAAGAATTATAATAGGTTCACCTATTCTTTCAGAAGGTATTACTTTGAAAGCTGTTAGACAGGTACATATATTGGAACCTTATTGGAATATGAGTAAGATAAATCAAATTATAGGTAGAGCAGTAAGAAATTATTCTCATCACGCCTTAGAACCACAAGAAAGAACAGTTGAAATCTATAAATACGTATCTGTTTTTTATAAAAATGGTGATCGTAATTTAAATAGTGTAGATGATTTAAGTAAATTCTTTATAGATAGAGAAAAATATATATTATCAGAAGAGAAAGACAGAAGTAATAAAATTATTGAAAGACAATTAAAAATAACAAGTTTTGATTGTTCATTGAATTTATTTAGAAATAAAATCGTTGATGGTATAGACGGATCACCAGAATGTGATTATACTAAATGTAATTACGAATGTGAACATAAACCTAAAAGTGAGAGAGTTGATAAGTCTACATATAAAATGTACTTGACATTTTTTAATCAATTTGATATCTATTATATATTAGAAACTTTGAAAATGATGTTTCAACAATCTTTTATATGGCATTTAGATGATATTCGACTATCAATTAAAAAATTAGAACCATTGATTTCCGAAGAAACAATTTATACAACACTCAACTATATAGTTGAAAACAAAGTATTTATGTTTGATATGTATGGAAGAGAAGGATTTATTATAAGAACTGGTGAGTATTATATATTTAACGACGCTGATATAGAAATAAATACATCTATCTATTCAAAGATATTAGATTTTTCTACAGATATTAATAAATATTCATTAGACGAATACGCAAATAATTTCTTAAACATAAATCTATTCCAATCTGATAAAATAAAAGATAAAGGTAAAATACCACCTGGTGAATTACAACCTGAAAAACCAAGTACATTAGATTTGTTATCTGAAGAACAATTAGAATACAATCGTCAAATCGAAGAAAATTATACAATATATGGTACCTATAGAATGAAAAAAACAAAGGAAGATCATTGGGATCATAAATATGGAAAACGTGACGAAAAGTTTAGAATATTAGATATACGAAATGCTGTTTCTAAACAAAAAGATCAAAGAAAAGATATCACTGGAAAAGCAGCAACTAGTTATGAAATACCAGAATTACGTTCTATTGCTAAAGCATTAGATATTGAAATAAATGGTACACATAATAAACCAGATCTTGTAAGAATGATTAAACGAGTATTGGAAAGTCAATCACGAATACTTAAATAAAATACAATTTAACATCAATTTATTTACAAAAATATTCATAAATTTTTTTAGATAATGCTTTTCCTATTTTCCTATTTTTACCTTGTATTTTGACTTCTGAAAAAAGATTTTCCCTTTGTGTATCTGTTTCTAACAAATTATATGTATCAATTAATTCTTTTATAGTTTGTATTGGATATGAAATAAGTGTATTAGCTATATTAATAGATATACCCGGAATAAGACAAAGTTGATAACTTAATTTATTATCCTTAATTTTATCAGAACGTTTTACTAATTTTATTGATGAAGTATTGATTTGATTCACTTTAAAATCACCATTTTTAAATTTTTTGTATAATAATAAAATCATATTAAAAGTGTCCTGTTTGTTTTCAGTTTGAATGGTTTTATATTCGTGTTTAAATAATAAGTTTAAAAGTGACCCATTAATAATAGTATTGGATAAGTTATTTTTAATATCTCTATCATTTTTAACGACGCTACCTTCTATCAGATAACATATTTTATTATTGTCGTTTATTGAATCTAATAAACGTTGTTTTTGCTCTCGAAACCTTCCATCTGTGATACTAGAACATAAATCTTTTATACTTTTTCTTTCAATAGCAAGTTGAATTGTATTATTATCATTAATGTCTTGTAATATTATATAGTCAGCTATTGGTAATGATGTTATTTTAAAAGTAATATCAATATTCATAATATTTGTTTGTATTATTTGATCATTCACAATTTCACAATATTCACTTAAACGTTTTATATAATCGTTTTCCCTATAGTCAACCAATAAAAACATTTGTTTATTATTTATTATAAAAAGTAATAAACAAAATGAAATACAACGAATGTAAATGTAAATATTTTATAAATGTAAATATTTTATAAATGTAAATGTATTTACTAGAATAAAAAATAAATGATACTACTATATATAAAAAATGGAATCGTCAAATAGTGATGTTAATATAATTTTAGCCAATATGATAAATTTATTTCACATAATCGTTATATTATTTGTTTTGTTTATTCCATTTTCAAATGTACCAATGTTACTATTATTACACATAGTTTTCAGTATGAGTTTATTGGTACATTGGTATAATAATAACAATCAATGTTCATTAACATTATTAGAATCGAAATTAAGAGGATTAGATGTAACAGAAAGTTTTACATATAAATTCATAGCTCCTTTATATGATGTATCTAAAACAGACTGGTCTAAAATTTGCTATTCCTTTACAATAGTATTAATGATCGTTTCAATATATAGATTGTATAATTCAAAACGATTAAAAGATGCATTTCGATGTTTTTCTGAGAAACGTAAAGAACAAGAATGGATATCAGGAACATTTTATGACAAATTAACGATTGTAAATAAATGCTTTATACAATTGTTTCTTATTTCTTAGAAACAACAATTGTTTCTTATTTCTTATTTCTTAATTGTTTCTTATTTCTTAGAAACGAATTTATTTGATAAATTTGTTTTATAACTTTGCGTAAATAAAACCTACTTTTTTTATTACAAACAGTTAATATGGATATAGATTTCTATTCACAATATATAAATATAAATTTTGATGAGATTCTTATGGAATCTAATAATCATCTAATTAATTCTCAAAATGTATATTTGGTATATAAACAACAATATTTTGACGAATCTTCCAAAAATTATGAACTTTTCAAAAAATACAAAACAGAACTAGAAAGATTACAAAAATCTGAAACGATAACATTGCCAAATAAATATTTATTTGTTTATAAAGATACACAAGTTATAGAACAAACGAAACAAAATTTAAAAAATGTAGTGTTATCTCAAGAAAAATTATTAAATAATTTTCATCATTACATTACTTTATTGAATACAAATCCAAATATGTTTGAAGTTAAGAAACAAACAAACGAGAAAAAAAGTTTTTTGTCCAAGTTATTTGTCAAGAATTAGTAATTACACGATATTTTACATTATTGTCGATAATACAGAGATGATTTGTTTTGATTTTTCTCTTTGTTGTTCAAGTTTGTGTTTATAATCATAACAAGAACGAATTTCAATTTTGATTTGTCGTAATTGATTTTCTAAATTTTGTAGAGAATTTTCGTGGTTTGAAAGTAATTTCTTAGTAGATGATAAAAATTTACTATGAAGATACATCATATCTTCTGTTTGGATTGTTTCGTCGCACATTGGACATTTTCTACTTTGCAAATATTCTGAATCAATTATTGGATAAGTGTAAATGTCTTGCAAACTAGTTTCTGTCAAACATTTAATATGGAAAATGTGATTGCAAGTTAGTATAATAAAAGTACCAGATGTGTCATTGCAAATATTACAACTATGACATTCTTTTGAAATTGATGAACGAGTTGATGCGATATCACTTTGAATATCATTTTCATTTTTTGATTTGTTATAAATATCTCTTAATTCGGATACTTTACTTTTAGATCTATTACTATCATAATCATTATCTGTTTTTTCGTAAAACGATTGCATTTCAAGTAATTTACTTGCCTTTCATAATAAAATCAATTTTTTATGAAAGTTTTATAAAAATTAATTATGATCATTTATTTGAAATTCGTATTCAAAATTTGGTAAGATTGTAGATGATATCATAATACCACAATATTCTTCTGGTTGTGTTGTATAATCTACATATGTATATATGTTTAATAGAATAGATTCCACAACTAATAATTTAAATATATTTTTAAATTCATCTCCGTGGCCTTGTATAGGAATTCCATTCTGATTATAATTACACAAATGAGCTAGTTCGTGTAATATTACATACATTAACAAATTAATATCATATATTTCTTCTTTACTGTCTCTTGTTCTTAAGCAAATATGCATATCTTGTTTATCAATTGTATATGTTGTATAACGATTATCTATTGCGGCTTCTGATAAAACATTTGAATTGTAATTCTCTTTTAATTTTTTAATAAAAAAATTCTTATTTTCATCATTCGTGTATTTTGTATCTAAATGATCGATTAATTTTGTTATACGTTTGTTAATTTCCGCCAATGTATTTGCAGAGGTTTTCAAATAATCATCACCCTTTGTATTTGGTTGTCTTATTAAATAATTGTTATGATCAATGTCTGATTTTACATAAGTATTTTCATTATATAGTTTTAAAGTTACAAAGAAATATACTAATAGTATTATTGTAATAAATATTAATATGGTATTCATTATTAATATCATTGAAAAAAGTTTTGTATAAATCATCTTAAAATTGATGATAACTTGCGTGTTCAATTACAATTTTACGTCTAATTTGCACACTGGACAAACTTTAGAATCTTCTCCGTCAACGCATTTAGACATCTCAGTCATTAATTTTTCTCCATTGTTTTGTAGAAATTTTTTATATTCGTGTGAATTTTGAATATTGTACTTTTGTTGAAGATTTTTATTTAATTCACAACTAGGGGTATAATCTGTAAACATACGCCCATCACTCATTACAAACTTTGGCATTTTTTATTTTATATATTACAAAGATAAAAAAAATCACAATAAAGATAAAAAAAATCACAATAAAGATAAAAAAAATCACAATAAAGATAAAAAAAATCACCATGTATACTAATTATTATTTATCAAAAATTGATCATATTCATTACAAGACATATCGTGCATAATTTGTTGAACAGTATTATAATTCGCATTATTATATACATTCTCATAATTATGATAATCATCTGTATTTTTATTTTGCATTGATATATCGCGCAGTCGTGGTTCTTCTTGTAATGGTTGATCTGGTAATGGTTCTTCTTGTAATGGTTCTTCTTGTAATGGTTCTTCTTGCAATGGTTCTTCTTGTAATGGTTGGTTTGGTAATGGTTGATTTGGTAATGGTTGATTTGGTAATAGTTGATCTTGTAGTCTTGTATTTTCGTGTAGTCGTGTATTTTCGTGTAGTCGTGTATTTTCGTGTACTTGTTGATTTGGTATTTGGTGGTTAATTTCTTCAGTATTCATATTAAATAGAGATGTTAACAATTCAGGTGTTAATAATGAAATATTATTATTTGGTTGTAATGCAGTAAATGAAGCAACACGTGCTAATGGAATTCTACCAATTGGTATAGAAGACGTTATAGGGAAATTTGTTTGAGATTGTTGTGTATTTTGTTGTGAATTTCTTTTCAAATGATCATTTATAAGAACTAATTCATTATCTAATATTTTAAATGTTTTCGAAACATCATTTTTATACGATTGTAAATCTTTAAGTCTAGATTTCATTTTTTTGTTTTCCATATGTAATTCATCGTAACTTTTATGTAATCTTGAATATTCTCTTTCCGATTCCATAAACTTGTTAAAATAATACCAAGATACAACACCAAAAATAACACATATTATGGTGGATAATTGACTTGTCATAATGTTTATTCTACTATGATAATAAAATATAATAAAATAACAATTACTTAACGTAAAGTGTTATTTGTTCACTATTTTATTATAGATTTAGATAATTTTACAAGTGAATTCTATAGACAATTCATAAAATTATATATAGAATTTTTAATGCGAATTTAGATAAACGAGAATTATTCATTTAAGTGCTATTTGATTGTTTTTAATATAATTTTTAAGATGTTTAGTCTCGTTTGGGTTGTTATATTATTAATTTACAGAGATTTAGATCCAGTAAAATTTTGATATGTATTGTTTTTATAATACATCATTTTTCTAGGTGAAGTTCTAAAAATTTTTTTACCAGTATAATAAAAATTACAACAAACATAGTTATTTTTCATTTCTAATAAATTGTTGTATACGTTTTTAATAACTTGTTTTTTAGCTATATCATAATGTCTAATTAAAGACATACATTCATCATAGGAAAACCATCCAATATTTTGAACTTCACCAGTTTGTATTTTATTTTTATAATCTATTTTAGGTGGTGGTACATCTTTTTTAATTTTTACTAAATAATAAATGTGTCTATATCTGACACCATTTGTACCAACAAATTCTTCGTGAATAGTTGGATAATTTTTTATAAAATCATAACAATTCTTATTATAACCAGTTTCTTCATAAAATTCTCTTTCTGCACAAGCAATATTTGTTTCCTTCATATTTCTTCTACCCTTTGGAAACCCGAATTCAGTGTATTTAAAACACGTTTTAGATTGATTTATCAAATTAGGAATATCTAGTTTAGAAAATTTCTTATATGCAAAATCATATTCATTTCTAAAACATTTACTATCGTGATTTACCCATAATTCTTTCCATATATCATCAAATGACTTTGTTAGTAACGATTGTTTTTCTTTTTCTGTCATTTCATTTAAAAAAATAGGCAAAACCTTATTGTATTCATTTGCATCTTCAGGATATTTACCTCTAACAAAATCTGTGAACCCCATAGTATCCTTTCTTTGTATCATTAAAAATTTAATTTTAGGATAAGATTGATTATCACTATTTGATTTTGAATATGACAAAATATCTTTTAACTCTAGATTTTTATCAAATAATTCATCATTTTCATTTTCAACAATCTTAAAAGCTATAATCCCAAAACTTGTAATAGGACCGTGGCAATCTTTAACAACGTGACCTTTTTCACCACAATTCACACAATAAATATTCTTATATTTTGATTTACTTGATGATTTATTCTTGGTATTATTATTGTAATTAATATTAAAAGTATGTTCTTGATTTACAAAAGTGTTGGTGTCATCGTTTACGGTGTTATTATCATTTATTGTATCGATGTTTATTGTATCGATGTTTATTGTATCGATGTTTATTGTATCAACGTTTATTGTGTTGTCGTCGGTGTCTTCGTTAAATATTAAATTATACAAGTTTGATATATCTTGATTTGACATAACATGAAATATCGTTATTATTATTAAATAAATTAATTTTCATTTTTAAATTCGCTTTTTTATTAATCGCTTTTGTAATTTGTAAATCGCATTTTTGTAAATCGCATTTTTGTAAATCGCATTTGTAATTTGTAAATCGCATTTTTATAAATCGCATTTTTATAAAAATTTAAATGTATTGTTACTATATATATAAATGATTGATTTGTATCTTTTTAATACTATTATAAATACGATATGGTATTTGTTTACTGTATTATTTGTGCTGTATAGATTTACATCATTGTTTAGTTATGGTTATAATTTTTTACGTTTTTGTGGTAAATTATTTAATAGTTTATACTATGTATATGATAGAATAACAATTTATATAAAGAGGAGAAATGGATACGAATATGTAGAGAATCAAGGTGATATAGAGAATCAAGGTGATATAGAGAATCAAGGTGATATAGAGTCACAGAATAGTCAACCAAAAACATTACTGCAATCTTGTAAAACATATTTATCAAAACAATATGATCATATTTATTATAAAATTTTTGGCAAGAGAAACAATTATAATCACCCTAGAGATGATAGAATTAATTTGGCAGAGATTACAATTACAAATAACATTGAATCTTTTAACATAAATAAAAATACAAAAGACTATGAAAATGAGTTATTTGATCAACAAATGAATGAATTGTCTTTAAACAGTAGCTCAATAGAACTTAATTGCATTCAAACTGAAGTTTACGAAGATTCAAATGAATATGATCCACTTATGGAACAACCTACTGTAGGTAATTCAGAACTAGATGCACATTTATTTGACAAATCTTCTTGTAATAGTAATCGTAATACACGTGATGTTTTTCATAATGTAAACTTGAATAATGATAGTTTTCTAAACAATAATTATTTCAATACATCGAATGACACGTACACGTATTCGAATGACACGTACACGTATTCGAATGACCCAATGCAATTAGAACCAGTTCATTTAATAATAAAAGATAAATTAGATACAATACCAGAAAATTCTGTAAATTTTAAAGTTTACGAATATGAAAAAGAACAAGAACAAGCACACACATCGGAAATTATTAATGAAGAAAATTTAAATAAGAGTGTACTAGAAACTATATTCGAAGAACCTGAACCAAATGATAAATTAAATGATAAATTAAATGATAAATTAAATGATGAATTAAATGATGAAATAAATGATATACATAATTATATATATGGTAATCGTGGTAATTATGATAATCACGTTAATTACGGGAATTATTCGTATATACAAGATGATTCGAGTGATGAATTATGTAAAGAAATATTAAAAAACCCTTATATCTAAATAAATTATAAATATATATATAAATTATAAATATATATATGTGCTGTTTATTCATCGTCTGAATTTTCATCTATTTCTTGGACTTTTATTCTCCATCCGTTAATTTTGGGTATATTTTTCTTATCTAGTTTAAATTCTGTACATAATCCATTTTCAAGTTGTTTAACAAAAAGATTAAATTTACCAAATGTGCTACGCATTGTGAAATCAGATTTATATATATCTTTTAATTGATCTTTCGTTATATAATCGGACTTTTCTCCAATTACGATATTTTCTTCTATGAATTGTTTAATAATATTATTGTCATTTTCATATTTCTTTGTAACTTGTAACACTGGTATTGGTGGTAATAAACTTTCAGTTTTATATAATTTGTAATAATCAATTAATATACACATAAAAACACATTGATAATTTTCTAATTTGGATTTTAATTCTTTGTCGATTTTAAATTCATATATGCCATTTTTTATATTTTCAGGATCTGGTTCTTCGACAAACCGTGATATAAATTCTGTTATTTTAAGACGTCTAATAACACCACCATCTAAATCACTTATACTTGGTATTTTATTACAAGCCATAAAAAATTTAGAACAAGGTTTGAATTCTATTTGTGAGCTATTTAATTCACGAGTTGATATTCTATCACCACCAGTTAAAGATTTCATAACATCAGCTTGTATTTGATCATTTGACCCAGGTTCTTGCATAATGACACAACGTTTGTTTTGAATATTTGCCAATGCACTATTTGCTGAATTTGCAGATTCTCTTTTACCTGTAATTAACGAAACTGGACTTATACAAGCATATTCACCAAGTGCTTTTAAATGTAAATCCATAATAGTAGATTTACCATTACCACCTGTATTATTTTTACCAGACCAAATGTAAAAATTTTCATCTCTAGTATGACCATCTAAACACGATGCTAATGATCGTAATGTAAAATCTCTAACTGATTGTTGTGGTAAAATTTTACATATAAGTTCCATTAGTTCAATATACAATGGATGATTTTTTTTATATTCTATAAATTCGTATCCAGTAGATAAAGATATATAATCAGAACTTCTTCCTTTTCGGAATTCCATTTCTTTAAGATCATAAATACCATTTTCAAAACCTATAAGATCTTTGTCTTGGTCTATAATTTTATTAAAATTAGAATTGTAAAATTCAAGTTCTAAACAATTTAATTTAATACCACTTCCAAGTTTTTGAAGAATGTTATGATAATTTTTTATAATTTCTTCACTTGCACCTTCACGAATTAATTGACGTCTATATTTTTCAATTTTAGTAAACACTTCATTTATAATTAAAACTCTAAGATTGTAACTTTTGTTTTCCTTTTTCCATCTGATACCATTAAAGTAATACCATTCATTCTTTTCAGGTGAACTACATACAAAATTTTCTCCATATAATCTATATATTAACTTGCTCAAAACATTGTCAAAAGGACGTAAATATTTTATATCGTGATTAGGTATTTCTTTAGATAATTCATTAAATTCTTCAGGATTATCTATCCTAGCTAAATGTATTAAATTATTTATTGTATAAATATATTCACTGTTTTGAAAAGAATCCCAAGCTATATTTGCATCCTTTTCATCGTAATTTTCCCATTTTGTCGAAAAATAATGCCATAAATCAATGTAATCTCTATTAATAGATGATAATATATATCCTATATTTAACCATTTTGATCTATCAGACCATCTTTCTGGATCTAAAATATCCAAATATTTTCTTACTACTTCTTTATCTGAATATATATCTTCATCATTATTCATCAAATGAACTTTTTTAGAATTATCCTTTTTCTTTTCTGATTTATAATTAAAAAGTATACTTTCTGGTTCGATATTTGTAATACAAGTTTTCAAAAAATGTTCAAATGTAGTATCCTCTGGACTAATAATATTTTCTTGTAATTCTGTTAAAAATGAATTTGTATCAAGTAAATATAATGGTCTATTTTGACCACATTTAGTAGATAATAAAGTTCTAAAACATATTGGAGCATATACCTTTGTATCTATAATTTTTTTATCAAATAAATCTCTAAATTTTGGTTTCAATTGTTCTTCTAAATAAACTTGAATACTTTTCGCTTTAGGAAAATGAATACCATCAAAAATAATGTGATAACTTCTTTTTTCTGTATCTGGATATGATTTTAATATATACACACCTTTAATATCAGGTAACATTTGTCTTATCGTATTTACTATATTTAATATATCTGTTTTATGTTTTATAGCTTCATTTTCATCCAATTTTTGAATTCTACGTTTAATATCTGTATTATCAATAATTTCTAATTTTTTATCATAATCAATATACAATTTCATAGGCTGATTTGCACTCCAAGATTCATAATAATGAGATTTATTCACCCCCCTTTCTTTTATTTTATTCCATATATTTTTATATGAATCTGCTATAAAAATCTTTGATGACGAACTATTAAGATCTCTTTGAAAAAATGCTAAATTCTTACTTTCGCAAATTTTTATACATTCCGCCTTTTGTCCTTTTGAAAATTCCATACCTATAGAATCATTGTTGTCAATCTCAGCCATACTAATACTTAAAAATATATAAAATTTTATTTTTAAGTATATATTAATTTAAATTTTATATTAACTACTATTTAATATATTAGCCTCTATCAAAGCATCATTCCAACTACCAAATTTATTATACACTGTTCTCTCGGAAAATGGATGTTCTTTATCTCCTGCTATAGGCATCTTGTTATATTTTTTATAATAAAACTTTAAATATTTTATAATAAATTCCTTTTTTATTCTCTCTTTAGTCATCAATAATAACTTATAAAAATAAATTATTATTAAATTAAAAAAAAAGCCCAAATCTAACAATTCATTAAATCACATAATACCTTTTTAAAATTTAATTTATGTAAAAATAGATTGAATTGACCTTCTACGAACTCTTTGTTAAATTTACCCTTATCAATTATAGTGTAATATTCGCATCCATTATCTACAATAATTTTACGTTTTAATATGTCTCTTGCTTTTTGTTTATTTGAAACATTTGGACCCTGATGCCAATAGTAGCCATCCCATAAAATTGCTATTTTTAGACTTATAATAAAGATATCACAATCCCAAAAATTACCATTAGTGTCCTTAAAAATTTTTTCATTACATTGAATATCATTTTGTCCAAAATATTTAATACATAATTCTGAACATAATATTTCATTTTTAGATCTATTATTTATAGGTCTTACTTCAAATCCTTTTCTACCATTAATTTTAAGTTTTTCTTTATCACTGCATAAATGTATAGTTGAACATTTTTGACTACAAAATTTTTGTTCAGATCTTTTAGGATTGTAATGTTCTTTACACCATTCGCATATTCTTAAAGTATCTTTTAAAAATATTTCACCGTATCGTTTTTTAAGGGCTGTTATACTATTTAAATTATTAGCACATTTTTGATGTCTATGTCCTTTTTTATAATTATCATATGTTTGATTATATATTTCTTTACATATTTTACATTCTATTTTTAATTTTTCTTTAGAATTTATATATTCTGTTGAAATTAATAGTTCTTCTTTATCAATAATGTCTTTTATATATTGAAATGTTAATTTTTTAGGCATAAAACTAATTGATATTGTTATTTTCTTATTTTTAAATCTTTTTAAAAATAAATTTTAACACGTGACTGAAATGAGCTATAAACTAATAAAATTAAAAAAAGCCCAAAGCAATCTTTTCAGACTGCCTTGGGCTTTTTAGGGTATATATATGTATTGTCTGTCCGAGTGCTGCCCTCGGGATTCCGCTTTATAAGAACGGTATGATAGCTGTTTCATCAACAGACATATCAAATGTTTAATTGATATCTCTGTTAAATTAAAGAATTGCCTTCACCGTGGATTGAACACGGGACCTTCAGTTTACAAGACTGACGTTCTTCCACTGAACTATAAAGGCTTAACGTCACCAGCAGGGTTCGAACCTGCGCTCCCAAAGGGAAACGGTTTAGCAAACCGCCGCGTTAACCACTCCGCCATAGTGACTCTGAATAGTTTAATGTCATATTCAGGACAGCGAATAATATCGGTAGAATACCTTTATTTACAAAATTTTTTGTCTATTTGTATATACTTGTTTTATTAAGTAATGCTTCTTATCTTTAAATCAAGATTTTTTTTTTAAATTTTTAACTTAATTTTTAACTTAATATTTTAATTTAATATTTTTTAAACATTTTTTAGTTTTTATAAAGTTTTATATTTTTTTTATTTTTTAGATAATTAAGCTTGAACTCCTCTTTTTGCACGACCTTTTGTTTTTGGAGGAGGAGCAACTTCTTCTTCTTCCTCTACAACTTCTTCTTCTACAACTTCTTCTTCTTCTTCTTCAAGTTCTTCCAAAGATTCATTAATACTTAGTTGTTTTGTTGCTTCAACAATATCGTTTTCAGTATCAAGGTCTTCTTGTTGAGATTCTTCATCGATCATAGCATATCCAGTAATACTTTGTTGATTTCTGAATACTTTTGATTGAACCAACTTCCATTTTGCTGAAACTTTACTAGTGATACTAAGATAGACTAATTCTAATACACAGATAACTTGACTACCTTTTGGTACTACTGTATCAAATGTATTTTCATTCAAATCAACAGGATTCTTGTTTTCATCAAAAATTAAAACAGGAGTTTTGAAACGTTTGTTACTCAAGAATCGTCCAGTAAATCCATCAGAATTATCACGTTCTCTGTCTAGTTTAGCACGAACTCTAGAAGGATAATCAAGAATATTACCATCTTTATCAGTAGGAATTTTTACTGATGGTGAATAATAAGCATCTTCAATTGTTTCCATTGATACTTTTGGTTTACCCAACCATTCCTTACTCTTAGACATAATAGTCTTCTTTACAAGATCGTCAAATTGTTCAAGTTTTGTATGGAAGTCACGAATTTCTAAAGAATTTTTATCTTCTTTATCTTCACCACCAAAAGACAATTCCAATTCAAAAGAATCATCCTTGTTATCAGTGGCATCCTTCTTACGCCAACGTTTAATACCATTTGGGACATACATTTTTGGTGTTTGAACCATAATCTTTCCGCCATTGTAATTTACATAAACCATTTTACGTCCGTGATTGTCAGTTTTAACATCAGAAAAAGAAACTTTGTTTAAATCGAGATTGACAGCTTTAATAATTGACATTTTGTTTGTTAGTGTTGTTATAATTTTATAATTGTAATGTTTTAAAAATTTTTTTCAATTTTTTCTTAAATGCAACTCGACATTGTTTTTAAATCCAATTGAACATTGTTTTTTTGTTTATTGTTTATAAATACGTGATAACGCGTAAAATTTGATTTAAAAATTTGCGTAAATAAAGATTATATATGTCACTGTCAGTTAATAGAACTGAAACAAAATTGGATAAAAGTGAATTTGATATAGATACAAAATTAAGTTTGTTAATGAAATCGTTAACTGATTTTTACACAAATTCTGTTTACATTGATCAAATTAAAAGTATTATAGATCAAAATAGTGTTATTTCTTTAAGAATTTTAGACTGGTTTATTACAAATTATTCAAAAAAACATAGAACGATTATTAATGGCGCAGTAGGATCTATTGACGTTTATCAAAATTATAAATTACAATTAAAATCGTTCAGTAAAAAGCAATTTGATCCATTCTGTCGTAAGAATAAGATCTTATTTTATTACAACGATGATGATTACATTGAAACCTCTTGTGGTCAATTATGTTTCTTTAGATGGTGCTTTGAAAATAATATATTAAATTACGTAAAAACAAATTTAAGCACCATTGAACAAGATATGAAAATATCATTAAAAAGTAAAAAAACCAAAAAAGATGAAGATAAACCAGATTCGGCACAAAAACGTCAACCTCTAAGTATATCTGCCTCGAGAAGTGTGTCAAAAACTAATGTAAAATACACTGTAAAGTTTGATTAAATAATATTTTGTCAAAAATTACAAAAAATGTCAAAAATTACAAGCGTTTACTTGAACAGAATAATAGTTTACAAACTGAATGATAAACTCATATTACGAAGTGCTATAAAAGATATTTTTTTAGTTAAAAATTGACTTTATTTTTCATATTAATAATATTTAAATATGAAAAAACATACATTTGAATATGTCAAAATGTTTTTTAAACAAAATAATTGCGAATTACTTGAAAAAGAATACATTAATAGTAAAATTAAAATGAAATATAAATGTATATGTAAAAATACAGCAATTATAACATTTAATGAGTTTCAACAAGGAAAGCGATGTATGAAATGTTCAGGAACACCAGTTCATACATACGAACATGTAAATAGTTTTATTATAGAAAAAAATTGTATGTTAATATCAACTGATTATAAAAATGTTAATACTAAATTAAAAGTAATATGTTCATGTAAAAATGAATATTTGGTATCTTTTAAAGCATTTCAATTGAATGTTAGATGTTCAAATTGTACCATAGATAAAACTAAAAACACAAATTTAGAAAAATTTGGTGTAGAATATTCTATGCAAAATAAAGATATTCAACAAAAAAGTAAAGATACTTGTTTAGAAAAATATGGTGTTGAGTATTCTAGTCAAAATAAAGATATTAAAGATAAAATTAGAGAAAAGCATATAAATAAAACCGATTTAGAACTATTAGAAATACAAAATAAAAGAAAACAAACAACTATAGATAAATATGGTGTTGAACATCATATGTTTAATGAAGATGTTAAACATAAAATTAAAGAAACTAATTTAGAAAGATATGGAGTTGAACATCAAATGTTTAATGAAGATGTTAAAAATAAAATTAAAGAAACTAATTTAGAAAGATATGGGGTTGAAAATGTTTTTCAAAATGAAGATGTTAAACATAAAATTAAAGAAACTAATTTAGAAAGATATGGAGTTGAATATCCTATGCAAAATTATGAAATTGCTGAAAAATCTCATAAAAATTCATATAATTTAAAAGAATATACTTTACCATCTAATAATATTGTTAAAGTACAGGGATACGAACCATTTGCTTTAGATATTTTACTTAAAATATTTAATGAAAATGATATTATAATAGAACGAAAAGATATACCTATTATAAAATATGAAACGAATAAAAAAATATTTACATATTATCCTGATATTTTTATACCAAAAGAAAATAAAATTATTGAAGTTAAAAGTATTTGGACGTATAACGTAAATTTAGAAAAAAATATATTAAAACAAAAAGCTAGTATAAATAATGGTTATAATTTTGAATTTTGGATTTTTAATAATAAAGGGCAAAAAATTAATCAAATTTAAGTGTGTATTTCATATGAACTTTTGAAATAGATCTTCCAGTTGGAATACTTAATGGTTGACGTTTTTTGGAAGGTGAAAGTGTGGGATCTTCGGGTCCTTTTTTTATTTTAAGTGAATTTTTCATATCTTGTTCAATAATATTTAAATTTTCTTTAACATAATTAAGAATATCATTTTCAAAACACCATCTAAAGAAACATAATTGTCCCAGCTAGTTTCTATAAATTTTTCTTCACCTTGCTCATTTTCAGCATAACAAAAGTATATTTTATTCTTACGACAGAATGGATCAAATTGTCGTTTACTGAAGCTTTTTAACATTAATTTATAATTCATATAAACATCTACATTTTTGTCGTGTGGCATTACGAAATAAAAATGTATGTCAAGGTTATTTGTGGAGATATAGTGGGATAAGTGCAGATGATCAAATGCAAGACCAACCTGTTATTAGAATTAACTGTAATACAGGTGAAAGAACAAATTACCCAAATATAGCATCTGCTGCAAAAGCTGTTAAAATATCACCACCAGGTCTAAGAAACAGAATTCTTACTGACGTACACGTTAATAATTTTCATTGGGTTTTTGATAAGAATGCAACTCATTATAAAACGGAAAGGTAAAATTAATTAAAAATCATCGAGGTGATTTAATTAATTTTTAAAAAGATATACATGTAAATTTGTTACATTTCCAAGAGTTGTTTAATTTGGTTATCATACGTTTTTAACTTGTTAAATGTTTTGATAATCGTGACAGATGATAAACCATATAATTCTGAAAATATTTTTAGATCAATGTCAATGTTTTTAAATTGTAATATATAATAAAAACATCCTACACCAATAGACAAAGGTGTATGATCTAACAGAATATCATTATCTTCGCATATTTCAATTAATATTTTGACATCCTTTAATACATCAAAGTTAATTTGTAGTTTGTGTTTTTTTATAATATTATTAACATAATCAAATGGTTTTCGTGTTTCTAATATTATATTTTTATCAAGATGTAATTTTTTAGAATTAATTAGTTCTAATATAACTCTTTCTGCTCTAGTTACATATTTAATATCTAAATACATTTCTTTAATAAGATCCAAATACGAATATGGTGTAGATGTGTCTTTAGAAACATAATGAATACAACAAAGTATAATACCATCTTTTACACGAGCTCTCTTTGTACCATCGTTTTTTTTAATACAATTTATAACCATAACAGATGTATCTACTATATCGTTAATTAATGAGTCAATAATTTTTAAACGAATACATAAATTCTTTACATACGTCTTTAGTTTATATGTATTTTTTTCTTCGTTTGACCACATATACCATTCTTGCATTTTAGATATTCTACTATTGAAATTATTATTATATTTAGCAGGAATAGTTGTATTGTCATAAGAAATGTTCGTATTTAACCTATCTTCTTTTATAACAAGACCGCAATCTTGACAAACACAATCATTATCATTATATCTCAAGTTATTACTTAAACAATTACTACACATATCAGATTTTTCATTTAAATGCGTCTGAAAAGGTTTACTTGACGCATTGTTTGTTTCATATTTAGATGCCATCTCAAAATCCTTCCAAATCAAATTAAAATCATCCGTAGAATTCATATTAATTTACATATTTAAAATTAATAATTCAATTTATAATTAGCATATTCAAGAGCTTCATCGTTTACATAAAAAATTTCAGTATTATCATTTAGAGTTTTTTTATTAAATACGAGATGCCATTTATGCTTTCTTGTATTGCAAGTTAAATCAATGTTGTATTTTGACTTCATAATAATTTTAACTTGTTCTTTTGATATTGTATTATTTTGTTGAATTGTTTTCTTGAATAATTTTGCAATATTTGTATCTGGGTTTTTCAACCAATTGTTAATTTGATTTTTGATAATTTCAGAATTTGATAATATAACTTTTTCAGAAGATTCATTACCAATAAAAGGGTATTTATTATGACTCATACCAACAAAACATCCATAATATGTTAACTTACATACATCTTTTAACTGTAAACCAGTAATTTTTTCTATAGATTCCATTAAAACATCTTTAAATATACTAGATATAGCAGTTCTACACATTATTCTATTCTTAGAAACATAATTGTTATCCTTTACCCAACCAAGAAAATGATCTAATAATTCTTTTCTAGCAACTTTATGCCTTGAATCATTAGTAACAGTAATAAATTCATTTACGTATTTTTCATAAATAGCATTGTCAAAAAACTCAATCTTAGCATTCATACTTTTTACCTCGAAACCTACAAACCCAGCACATTTAGGAAAATAAATACCTCTTTTTCTATCTGTCAAAGATATTCCCCCTTTGTATTCTAATTTTGTTATATCACTTATAGTATTTGTAATTTCTTTTTGAAATGATGTACTCCAATTGCCAGTTTCTAATTTAATATGACTTTTTTCAAAATCTTCTGAATACTTTTGCTGATACCATTCATAAAAATCTTTACATATCAATTCAGTTGATACTTTTGCTCCAGGAATTATTACAACATTTTCTTTAATCCACATTTCATAAATATCTTTAGAAACATGAATTCTAGCTTTATTTGTATTCACCAAACGATTACTGCGATACCTACTAATAAATTCAATTAAATTATCAACATTTTCTTCAATATGATAATTGTCATATACCATAATAGCAAAATCTACAACTTGTTTCATTCTTTCATAAGAAATTGTAAACCATTCTGGCTTGCTTACTTTAAAATGTTTTAATAACAATTTTACAAAATCTTCAATCATTTTTGCATTTTTAGTTTCATATGTAAACAAATATTCAAAATGAGGATTACTTGACTTGTGATTTTCTTGTCTAACAAATACATCATTCGTTTTTGTACTTGTAAAAATACCTATCTTGTGCAAGTTTTTAATAACAGGATTATGCGCAATATATAAATGAGATACAGCTTCTTGTTGTTTTAACTGTGCTATGTATCTGTCTTTTTCTTCCAACAACTTGTCAGCAGTTTCTTTCTCCTTTTGTAAAAGTGATTTTTGACTGTCCATTTCCTGTTTAATTATTTCATTATATACATTTTCTAATTTTACATAATACTTACGAATGCTTTTACCACGTTCTGTTTTTGCTAACATACACAAATTTTTAAATGTATCCACATTCAACATAACATCTTCTTTATTTAATCCTGCTCCCCCTAAATCTTTACCGTTCTTAACCTGCTTTTCCATACGGAAAAGCAGCTTTTTGTAATCTTCTCCTTCAGTAAAGTTACTTTGTATAGTTTTCATCGCATTTCCCTTGTTTGCAAAACCAATCATCTTGAATACATTTTCTAGGTTAATTGGATAATCATTTGTTGGGTGGTAATTCATATACATATATAGATTAGCTACATACCATCTTTGTTCTTCCTCTGTAAAATTTGTATTTAGACGTTCAACCAACTGATTTTGCAGATTCAAAGAAAATGTAGTGTTACTCGACTTTACTAATTCACTAAAGTTTATTGATTTAGGCACTAATTGATTCATTATTAATAATTTTATTAATATTATAATAAAATTATTTTTAAATATATTTTTAAACACGATTATTAAATACTAAAAGATTTCAACACCATACGTTTTTCACTTTCGCTCAAACCATAATCTCTGTATTCTATCTTTTGTTTTAATAAATTATTTTCTCTAATGTAATCAATAAAAGGTCCTTCTGCATATTCTTTACTTTGTTCAATAAGCATTCTACCTACTGCAGTAACAATTGAACCAAGTTCTTTTAAAATAAGATTACCTTGTCCTCTTCCAAGGAAACCATAAGTAGAATTCAATGATACTTTAATAGCTAATTGTGTAGAATCAAGAATACTTTCCAACAACTTATTTCCTTCTGCTGCTGCTCGTGCCATTTCACGTTTTACACGTTTTCTTTCCGAATACAATTCCTCTAATAATGCTGGTAGTACACCTTTGTTAACAATTTCTCCCGTTTCAGGGTTTGTATGTGGTTGTACTACTGTATAGTTATAACTAACATCTCGTTTTTGATATTTTTCATCAGACTCTCTTGACTTTTTTAAAGGATCGTGAATACGACAATAATAGTTTGTTACATCTAATTCATTCTTTACTTCAAAATAAGCTTGTTTACCACATACTTGTCCTTTACTTTTACCACTTTTACCAACACCTTCACAAGTCTGACGTAATTTATATTCTACTTTATCATCCCACGCAATCTTTTCATAGTTTACATCTGGAATACCCAAATACTGCTCATCTAACACAAATGAACTATAACATAAATTTCTACTAATCATAATTGTTGGATACAAACTTGCAAAATCCAACACAGCTATATTATCCTTGTACATTCCGGGTACTGGTTCTAAAACAGTAGCTCCTGTAAAACTATCATCTATAGCATCATCATTTGACCACATTCTTGTAACATAATAATCATTTCTTTTGTAACGAAACTTGATATTGAAAAAATCACGTTTGATTTCTGTATCTGAAAAAACAACAAACGTATGATCATCTATTATTTCTGATAATTTAGCCATCAAAACTAACGGTTTGTTAGATTCATTCTGACTTTTACCACAATTAACTTCAACATATTCACCAATATCATCATTTTCAAAAGGATGAGGATCCTTAGATTTTATAAACAATGCATATGCATCTTCATTAAAATTTGTATGTGGTACTAAAAAATTCATTTGTCTAGCTTTCCTCAAAATCTGTGAATATACCTTTATAGTTTGACCACGAGTTGTTAAAAATCCAATAGGAACAAATGTAACGTTTGCTAACTGCATAATTGTAATTAAAATGAGCTGTTTATCAACTAATCTTTGTAACAAAGCTGTATCTTGTATACAATACAGACCAATTTTGCATATCTCTTCTGGTGAACCACGTTGATAAAAATCAAAAATATCTTTTGCACTCACATCATGTTTGTTTTGACCTAAAATTTCAGATGCAATGTTATCCAACTTATAACTAGCATATTTTTTCATACCACGTTTATAATGAATTAATAAATCATAATTTAATCTTCCTGGTATGTATACACGATTGAATTCACTGTCACCATATGCACTAGAACTAAAATATTCTTTCTTAATATCGGCTGCCTTTGATGTCATTCTACTCAACTTTTTCAAAAGATATCCATCCTTATATGTTTTTGTTCCAGTACGTTTAGATGTAACCAAACCTAATAATTCAGCTCTTTCTACCAAATACATACAATCAAATGAATCACCATTGTAAGTGTAAAAAATATCTGGATCCATCATAGAAACTGTGTCTACCCAACGTTTAATTAATTCTTTTTCTGTTTTACATTCTTCGACAATTACATTTGGATCATCTATAGATTCACAACGTTTTAATGTTAATAAATGCTTTACCAAAAACCCATCTTTATTTGACGTGTTACCTTTTACGTATTTATATGTAGTTGCTATTTGAAAAATTTCATTCGGATATTCAACATTTCCATTTTTTGTAATTTTATATTTAGGATCAGGAAATGTTCTATCGTGACTATATACTTCAATATCCCAAGATGCTTGTAAAAAATTTGCAAGATCTTGATGTTCTTTCATTGAAACGATTAGTTTTCTATCAATCGATAATTCAACTTGAGTAGTAGCTGAATCACTCGTAATATTGTATTTACCTTTCGGTAAACGAATCCAACCTGCCATCAAAATATCCTTGATATGACAATAACGCATAAATGGCTCAAAATTACTTTCATATAATTTAAATTTAGTTGGACGTTTCGTTACATTTGCAATCTCTATTGCCTTTTTAAACAAATATCTACTCTTCATTAAAGCCGAATAATTATTAAAAACCAATTTTACATACTTGTATTCCTTTCCATTTCTAAAACCAAATAAATCCTTTTTTTGTTCAATACACGATCTATGTTTTCCATTTTCCTTTACTAACGGTTGACTAAATGATTTTAAAAAATAACTTGATTCAATATGTTTCAAAAAATACCCTAAATGTATTTTACTAAATGTATTTGGAACTTTTATATAATAAAAAGGCTTAAATCCAGTTATTTTACAAGTTACTGAAATACCACTTTGTGTTACTCCAAAACATCTTATTGTATACACATCAGTATTAAGTTCGTTTTGAACATCGTCTTCAATATCTTCGGTGTCATCGTCTTCTTCATCTTGTGCCCACCATTCTATAATTTGCATCTCGATATCATTTTTATAAAAATCATCTGGTATTTTTATAAGATTATGTTTGTAAAATCTTTCCATGTAATATAGTTTCGTAATTTAAAATAATTCATTTTTTTAAATACATATTAGACACGCATATTAGGTTATTTTTTTTGTTTCTATAAATTAGTATGAAAAAGATCAATGAATTTACTCAATTATCATATGATATAATATATAAAATCTATTTTTTTATAGATGATTATTCTACTGCTAGTAATTTTTGGCTACTTTCAAAAACGTTTAATAAAAAATATATGAGTTATTATAATAAACCTTACGAGCACAAGTATAATATTTTATATAATAATATATTTACGTTTTTATCTTTATTACCTGAATGGAGATATGATGAGTATTATTTAAATCTAGATATAGATTTTTATGAATTGGTCACAACTAAATTTTTATTAAAAGAGGAAAAACAAACAGTTATTAATGATATTCGATTTATTTATTATTTTTATAAAAATTTCTTTATTTACGATTTATTTTTTGAATCATATTGTAATAATCATTTTAGAGGAATTGATCATTTTAGAGGAATATCATACAAAGTATCACGTATTATTTTATTAAAAGGACCTAAATTTATAGATAAAATAACAACAGTTATTTTTAATAAAAATAAATTAAAAATCGTATCAAAATATAATACAGTAAACACATTGATTGAAAATCACATTTAATTTTAATTTTATATGTATTAAAATATATGTATTAAATATATATATGTATTTATGTATTAAAATATATATATATTTATGTTTAGAGTTTACTCGTCTTATTGAAAAAAAAGTGTTTTAAAATAATTTTGACGTTTTTTTATATAATATAAAATACTTTTATAATAATCAAATAGATCTTTATCGAAATGATAATTTTCTTGTGAAAAAAAATTAGATATCATATTGTTATAAAATCTTCCATATAATCTCATTCTTCTATTTGTATTTGGATTTTTTATATAAATCATTTCATTTATGATAGTGATTTCCTTATTTAACAAAATGTTATAATAGTATAAATTTTCTCGTCTTAACATTTCCTTAAATTGTGTGTAGTTGTGAGATACCAATTCGTCTTTATAAAAACGTTTTTTAAGTTTACATATTTGAAATAGATATCTTTCATTGCACGTATAACAACATAGATTAAGTTTTGTTCGTGTTAAGTTTAGTTCTTTAAAAGTAAATATTTTTTTAAGTGTGTATAATGAAGTAAGATTTGTTGACATTTTGTGAATATCATTAAAATTTAAATGTATATTTTCTATATGACAATTACTTAATATATAGTTGTAATAGTTCATTTTAACATCAGCATATTCATATTCAAATGATTCTAAAAAATGAAACCAATAATTAAAATCGTTTTTCGGATTAAATATTTCAATTTGTAGTAAATTATATAGAGCACATAACTCTAATTGATCTGGATATAATGAAATATGACAATGATTGTTATTTATATAAAAATAAAATATCTTATAAAAAAGTGCGTTAATTTTATCGTTTGCAGTTATATCTTCAACTTTTGTATACATTATAAAATTATATAAATCATTTGTTCTAATTGAATTCGCACCACGTAATCTATTTCTATTAAAAATACGTTTGTATTTATATAAATGAACTGTAATATGATAGTGTATAAGATTATAACAAAAGTTTACCAATACATTTCTATCTTTAACACCGAATGAAAGATTACTCTTAATTAATTGCCTTTGTAAAATATTGGTTTGAACTGATTTAATATAATGTAATAACGATGTCGAACAAGATTTTAAAATACATATGTCTTTTAATGTTAAATATTTAGTAATTTCGTAAATTATATCAGATGGTAACAAATTCAACGTCTTCATAATTTATTAATTGCCATTATGAATTTTCATTTTTTTTAAAATTGCTTAAATCACATACATATTCTTATTCCGTGACAGTTTATTGTTGGTATAAATTGTTCAAACCATATATTAATTATTCTTGGTCTATTTTCATCTAATATGTTAGGGTCAGGTTCGTTTAAAAATGTGTAATTGTATTTTATTTTATACCCAACACTTTCCATGTAACATTTTAATTCATCAAATTGCTCACTTGTAATATCATTTGGGGAAATAGATTCTCCATATAAATGTCGTGCTCCTGAAACTAATATAGACATTAATAACTGAAACAATGTTATATTTGGCGATTGTAATATAGATATATTATATGTACAAGGTTTTTTTGGCGGTTCAGAAAATATTTTTATCACTATATCTTCTAATGTTTTCTCTTTCATAATTGACAGATGTTGCTTTCTATTATTATATTGTAAAAAAAAATATATAATAATAGTATTTTCCGCACCTCATTATAAATCATCACTTATTAAACAATCTTGATCATCATCTAAATCATCTTTTAAATTTGATTCTAATTTTTCATTAACTCGTTTCCTAATTTCATTTAAATATAATTTTCTAATAATCATTTGTTTTTGTACTCGATCACTATTTACAAAATCTATTTTTAATTTTTCTTGATTCAAAAATTTACTTTCAAAATTTACTGCAAAAATACTTAAATAATATAGTATATCATTCAAATAATCATCATCTTGGTAGATAACTGTTATTCTAATCTGATCATTGAATTTTTCAACTAATTTAGCCATAGGTATTGACAACATATGCATATATATATGAATCTGAGTTTTTTCATAATCTCTTAAAGCTGTAAAAAACCCACGTGTTCTATTTTTTACTTCAACAATATAACTCTTATTTTTATCCTGTTTATCAATATAAAGACCATCAATTCTACCTCCAATATACCAATCAAAATTACTATTACTATTGCATTCTATACGTTTTTTGAAAAATTCTTGTGATGTATCTAATTTTACATCAAAACGTTTTTCATATATTACAATAGCAGATTCTTCTTTTAAAGTACCATGTGTTCGGTTTATAAAACTTTCACTTTCTTTTAACAAAGTTTGTTTTTGTTTATCAGATATATCCATTTTTTTAATTGAATTTTTAATATTTTCTCTTTTATCATCTGTTTCAATTGTTTCGGATTGAACTAAACGAATATTTTCCTCTCCTAATGTTTTTTTTAATCTTTGTTCTTGATTTAAATCAATGTCATCTATCATTTTTTCTAAACAATCACTTTTTACTTTTAATTCCGATAATCTTTTATCTATTTTGTTTGATCGTAATGTATATTGACGTTTTGTAATTTTTTTTGTATCCAAATCTGTTTTTAATACATCTTTTTCTTTTTCTAAATCGATAATCTCTAAATTTTGAGATAACAATTGTGTTTTGTTTTCATTTATAATTTTATTATATCCATCTGGGTCACAACGTTTCCATAAACGTTCAAATGGAGTTACAAAATCATATTCATTTTGTCCAATAAATGCAGCAATGTCACTTGTAAATAAAAAAAGTTTTTTCTTAACACTTTCAGACATAATCCCTTTTGTTTTTTATTTGTTTTGTTTTTAAATTCTAAAATATACAAAGGTTTTTAATTTAAAATTTACATTTTATAAAATTTAATCAAGTTTACAAAAATTAATCAAGTTTACAAAATTTAATCAAGTTTACAAAAATTAATCAAGTTTACAAAAATTAATGGATGATATAGCAGTTGATAAAAAAAAATGTTATAATAAAACTTCATGTAAGAGTGAAGAAAGTAATAGTACAGATGATGTATTTAATAAAACTGAATTGATGCGTTTAAATAATGGTTGGAATGATAAAAATGAGAGATTAATTATATCACTTGGTGAGAATGCAGCTTCTTATAAATGGATGCACGAGAAATGCGCTGGTTATAATAAATTTGTATACAAGTTGACAAATATTTTTTTGATATTTCTAAGTACAAGTTTAACTGCAGAAACAATTTTTCCACAAGAAACAACGTGTACAAACAATTCGTTAGATACACTTAGTATAATTAAAAGATTATTCGTATATTTGGTTAACTTATTGTCTGTATTACAAAGTTTTTTTAAGTCAGAAGTAGTAGGTGAAAAACATTTAAATGCGTCTGGATCATTTAGTAATTTGTATCACGATATACAACAACAAATGTGTATGTTTAGAAGAGATCGTATAAATGCTACAAAGTATGTATCCGATTGTTTAAAACAATATGACACACTTATTATAAATAGTCCTGATATAAATTTACACGTAGTAAGAATGTTTAAAAAAACATTTAAAAATACCGATATATCATTACCAGATATAGCTGATAAAATTCAAAAGATTGAAATTATAACAGAGGACGTAAATAATGGTGATGATTATAAAAATACGAGTATATCAAGTAGTAAAAAGAATTGTAATAATTTACAAGAAATACATAATGCATTTCAAATACAAGGTGACATAACTGACAAGGAATTAGAAAATATAAATTACACCGATTTAAGAAAAAAGTTTTTAAAACAAAAGTCTGAATACGAATACAATAGATTCTTACAACATTCACAAGAACTCGATTAAATTTAATTTAAATTGATATCCAATTAATTAATTTAAATTGATATCATTTTTATATCGTTTTGATTGTGATTCCATTTTGTTTACTAATTTAAGTAATCTTTCATTTTCAGGAATGTTACCCACTTTTGTAACATACTTGTACACGCATTCTCCATAATTATCAAATTTATTATTTAAACGTGTACAATAACCTCTTATATACGTATACACACAATAATATGGATCACAAAAGTTTTCAAACATTAATTTAACAGATTCTTCTGATCTATAATCGAATTCTTTTGATGTACAATAAATATGATAACCTCTAGGAGAACTGTATATTCTAAAAGTTTCAGGAATCATTTGGAAATGATTTATAATAAGATGTAAATCTAAATTTTTGTCATCTATATCGATTGTTAGTAAATGTTTAAAACATATATATACTGTATTTGTGACTAAATCTCTAGCTATATAATAATCACGAGACCCTTTTATAAGACGTTGTTCTCTTTTAACACCATCTATAAAAGATGGTGCTAAATGTATAATATCTTCTGATTTAGTAATATCTTTAGAAATTTTTTGCATTTCTAGTTTTTCCAAAGGGTCTTTATTTTCTAATATGTTTAAAAATGTTTTATGAAATAATTTCATAGTATAATAATAATAACTAATAATATATATTATGGAAAAAAAAGCATCTCTTAGACAAATTGTATATTTAAATTACTTATTGCGAAATGAAGGAAAGGTTTTAAGTGATATTACTTCAAAACATTATGAAGAATTGACTTATTATGATGTAAAAGCATTGTATTACCAATTAAATGTCCCCTTAAGTATTGATTTAAGAAATTTTGAATATATTATAAAAGAAGAAACCGACGATTATATAATTGGACATCAATTTAACAAACGAACAAAAGAAAAAATAATGGACATTATATCTTTTAATTCAATGATGGTGTTAGATTATGATATAAAAAAAGATAACGATGACGATAATGATCACGATACAAAAAAACAAATTTTATTAAAATATATAATTGATAAATTAAGTGAATATCCTTATACATTTTATATTTATGAAACGTTTAATGGATATCACGTTTATTGTACAAGTAAATTTTTTGATTATAATAAACATTCTACTCATATGTTAATGAAAACATTAGGATGTGATCAATTTTATATAGGTTTTACAAGGTATACAGGTTTTGTTGTCAGATTAAATAAAAAAAAAGATCGTGATGAAAAATATATAGAACGTTTTGTTGCAAAATTGGGAAATGAACCGGATATTAATATATTACTTGATTTATTAAGATTAAAGGATCGTTTATTAGAAAATATATAAGAAAATATAATATTAATTACAAGTCTTCGTCTTCTTCGTCTTCGACGTCTTCTTCGTCTTCTTCGTCTTCGACGTCTTCGACGTCTTCTAAAGTTGTCATTGTTTTTTGAAGATGTTCATAAACATCTTTTATGTTTCTTACAATCTTGTTAGATAGTTTTGTTCTATCAAATGGATGTGTATGTTTACCTTCTGTAATTACGTGTCTGTATAAATATCTTATATCTTCGCACCATAATTTATTATTATGTTCGTATGTAAATAAAAATTCTGGTTTGACATTAGAAATACTATCTAATGTAAATACGGATTCATCATTGTGACATTTATCTTTGTATAATTCAGGATGTTCTATTTTATCTAGACGTTCTTTTTCTGTGAGGTTATTATGAATATTTTTTCGATCATTTGGATCTTCCTTTGTAAATCGAATTTTATTTTGTCTTTGTTTTTCTACAATTTCATCTAATATTTCATATAATTCTTTACATAACTCACGTTTGGACTTCATATTAAAATGTTTTACTCCTTCTATAGCAGCTAATTCTCGTAATTCTTCAATATCAAATGTAGTTAATTTAGCGCACATTCTTTGCCATTTGTATTTGTATTTTTCAGGAAGATGTTTTCTCTCTACATATTTTTTTATTTTTTCTAATCTTTCTTGTATAATAATTTTTCTCTTTTCCCTTTCTATTTTTAAAAGTGTTATTAAATCATAAATTTCATCCATAGCTCTGTTATGAATTCCAATAATGTCGCGATTCTTATATGGTCTTATACTTCCAACACCTATATAATTTATACCTATTGTTGTATCCTGTAATAATCTTTTTAATTCTTTATCTATTTCTTGTATAATATTATTATCAATGTCTAATTTGTTATTTATATAGATATTAATTATATAACCTAGAATTCTTTTCCATCCAAATTTATCAATTATCCTTTTATAACCTTTTAGATTTACATTAATATTTAATCCAGATCGTTGCAAAATGATTGGTAGGATTGTAGTAGCGAAGTATGTTCTAAGTTGTTTAATTGACCATCCAACACCGTGTGATACGGAATATTTTTTAAAATTCTCTTTTGTGACATCTAATTCTCTAGGTGCTTTTACAATATTTGGATCATCTGTTCGTCTCCAAATAAAATAATCATAGTAAAAATTTTCATTATTTATGGTCAATTCACTTTTGGTACCTTTTAAAAACAATTGGTTTATTATAGATGGTGATTGATCAAAGTAAATAAATTCTAGTAAATGAGATATAATGATATCACTCATATCATTATCGATGTCATCGCAACGCAAGCTTAGATCTGTTTTGTTAAATTCACTATTTTCTAGACCTATTTTTTTACATATATAGGCACTAAGTGCCTTTCTTAATTTTTTATCCGAATAAAAAATATCTGGGAAAAAATTAAAATTTTGTGTATCGTATTCATTTATATATTTATTGTAGTTATCTCTGACTGTTTCGATGTATTGTTTAATAAATTCATCATATCCTAAATTTTTAATAATATTTTTCCACAAGTTTTTGTCATTGAATAATTTTTCATTATTGAAAACGTATTCTATCGAATATGTTTGATTTTCAGACATTTTATAATTAGTAAATAAAAAAATTAATATAAAAATTAATAATAGCGTTAAAAATTAATAATAGCGTTATTATTAATTTCCGTTTTAATTTTAGTTTTAATATTTTTTTATATTTGTTTTTATATTTGTTTATTGATCTGTTTTTTCGTGTTTTATAGCTTCTAATTTACAAGTGGATCTTGATGAATTAAAGTCGTCTGGTATATTTATTATAGTATGTGCTTGTTTTTTATAGAAGCTTTTTCGTTGACCAAATCTTTTCATTCGTTTAGCTATTGAACTATATAAATCTTTTCTAGAAGATCTTAGTGTTTCAGTGAGTAATCCTACAAATTCTGTTTTATTCCAAACGTTTTTTGTACTAATTCTTTGTTCTAGTTTTTTAATAATTTGTAATAATGTATCTTTATCTAATTGTTTTAGTACTCTATTATTTACTTCTTGATTTACATTTCGCCACATATCAGAAGTTTCTAAATGTTTACAATGATTACTATCAAATTCTAATATAGAGATAGAATAAATGATATCTGTTATTTTTTCAGATGAGTTGTATACATATCCTTTATTTATTTTTTTATAGTGCTTTAGTAATTGAAAACAAAATTCTCCATCGTTTAATTCATAAAAAACATTTTTTATATTACTGTTATTTGGAGCGTATTTGTAACTTTCTATTTCTTCATTTATATATTCTTTTACCCAATTTCTAATAGGTGTTATATCAGATGAGTAAAATATATTTAGTATTTTGTCTATTTCAGATGGTGCTTGTCGCAAAATTATATACATCCTTTATTATAATTTATCAAGAAATTTATTTTATCGAATATCAATTATTAAAAAATATTAAAAATACATTTTGTGCATTTTGTATGTAATTAATTAGGTTTCCAATACGATTGTACTCTTCCACTTGGGTCTGTGTTATCTGTCCATTTTGTTTGCCATACTTTAACAGTGAATTCACTTGTGTTTTTATAACTTTTATCATTGAATAATCTAGTGAAAATTTCTCTATAAAAAAGTTCTTCTTTTGTATTTGGTCTATTATAAGTGTAATTGTTTCTTTTTGATGAGAAATCCATTTCTGTATATATGTTATTACAATGGTGTTTAATAGAATCAATCCAATTTTCAGAAGGGTTTTTTAAACTACTAACTCCGTCACTAAATTGTTCTTTCTTTCTATATAAAATTTGTTTTGGTAAATATCCTACAAAAGAATCTCTTAATATTTGTTTTTCTATGTGATTTCGTGATAAACTACCAAATGTTTTCCATTGTGGATGCAATGATAAGATGTATTTTACATAATCTATATCTGTGAATGGAACTCTTACTTCAAATGAATTTGCCATACACATTTTGTTTGCACGTAAACAATCGAATAGATGAACATTACTTACAAGATTAATTGTTTCCATTTGGAAATCTTTTTCAGATGGTGCATTTGCTCCGTATAGATAACATAAGGTTTCATCAGATAATTCACCTGAAAATAAAATTTTCATATTTGGGAAATCTTGTCTAATAGATGATGTAAGTAAAAACATAGGTGTACTAGCTCTAATTGTTGTACAATCATAACTTTCTGCAAATAAGATAACATTTTCTATTTGATTTAGACCTTGATCAGGAGTAAAATAATATTCTTTATGATCAGTTTGTAAAAATTCTGCAACGGTTCTTGCTGCAACTAAATCTGGAACAGACGCATTTACTCCAATACTAAAAGTCTTGATCTTTTCTTTATACCCTAAATCGTTTGCTATAGATACTACTAAACTACTTATTAGACTACTATCTAAACCCCCTGATAATAATACTCCAAATTCTATATTGTTATCGATTACATCTTTTAAACGTTTATGTACACTAGCTGTTAATTTTTCTCTAATCGTTTCTGTTATCATTTTATGTTCTCTTAATTGTGGTGGCATTACTTCTTTAATATCAGAATAATTATCATAAAAATTCATATAATAATTAACAGTATAGTCATTGTCAATCTGTGATATAGGAGTATATAAAAATGATCTTGGATAAAAAACTTTAATATTATCAACAAGACTTTCTTTTCCATTTGCAGGTGTTTTATTATAATTGGAGTTATCAACTCTTGTTAAACATTTAAGTTCAGATGATATAACAAAACGATCAATTGTAAAATCGTCACCTTTTGATGTTTTGTAATGTTTTTTATATCCAAAGTATAATGGTGTAACACCGATAGGATCTCTTGCAGCTAATATATGTTTGTTTTCCAAGTCATAAAGAACAAATGAAAATTGACCTTCTAACATTCGTAACATTTCAGGAATTTTATTTTTATACTTTTCATATAATGGAAAAATGATTTCACAATCAGACATTGTACATTTGTAATCAAGATGTTTTTCTAATTTATGCCAATTAAAAATTTCACCATTAATTATTAAAAATAGTTTATTATCCTTTGATATCAAAGGCTGTGTTGTATTATCACCATTAATTTTTAAACGTGTTTGTAACATTAATAAACTTTTGTTTGATTGAGGATCAATGATTAATTTATTTCCGTGTGAATCAGGACCTCTGTGATTTAAAAGAGTTGTAGTTGATGTTATTAGATCTTTGTAATTGTCAGTTATTAAATTTTTTGTATTCGGATCATTTTCATTTGGTGTATTTACAGTATTTTCAATTAACGCAAATATACCACACATTTTAGTTTAAAATTAATAAGAATAATGTTATTATAATTATATTCAATTTTTAATGAGAAATATCTCTTTAGTGTACGTGCATATAGGTGACAACTTGCCAGAATATTTGTTTGATAGTTTATATCAAACTTTATTAGTAAATTTATACAAAACCAAGATTTATATAATTGTAAGTGACAATTTAGTAGAAACTTTGGAACGTGGTATTCGGTGTTTTAACTTGAATGATTATACTAAACGCGATTTTAATTTTGAAAATGTTATTAATATAGTACCAATCTCGTTGTTAGATATGGTTTCTGTTAATGATAATGGTTTCAATAGTTATAAAAATTTAATTAATACAAAATTTGCTAATATGTCCGTTTTTAGAAATGGTTTTTGGATATCTACAACTGCACGTTTTTATTATTTACGTATTTTTATGCAAACATTTAATATAAAAAATGTTTTTCATATCGAGAATGATATTATGATATACGATAATTTTCATAATGTCTACGAATACATATGTAAAAATTGTATAGTAGATGAAATTGATAAGATTTGTATGATTCAAGATGCTCCAGATAGAGTAATACCTAGTTTGTTATACTTTCCTAGTTACATTGAAGTAATGAATTTGACACAATTTATAACAAACGAATTGGAGACATCTAGTGAATTTGTAAATGATATGAATATTTTAGGTAAATATCAAGATAAAATAAACTTACCTATAATGCCATATAATAAACAAACAGAAATTATTTTTGACGGTGCTGCTTTGGGACAATATTTAGGTGGTGTTGATTACAGAAATTTACCAGAACAAAATGATATGAATATGATGAATAATCCATCTCGTGGTTTTGTTAACGAAACTGCGATTATTAAGGCATCTGATTATGAATTTTTAAAGTTGAAAACTGAATTAGATGATCTACAAGTTCCAATTAGAATTCCTATATTAAAATCTGTAAATCTACATAAAATTTTTAATTTGCATATTCATAGTAAACAATTGTACCAATTTTCAAGTGTTTCTGATTTATTATTCGATGATATTATCTCCGGTGATAGAGTTGCGGGTTTGTGTGATTTTGTTTTATTAACGAAAGAAATATACGCTTTTCATAAAAATCTAGATAAACACGCAAAAGACGTTATTATTATAAAAGATTTTGGTAATGTGAATATAAATTTATTGAAGGCTTATTTTAAACAATGTTGTAAAGTATCTAATAAGAATGTAGTAAAATTATTTATTTACACTCATATTTTAGATGATTTTCAAAAATATATTTTCCCATATTTGGATGCATCGATTGGATATGTTATTTATTGTCATAATTCAGATCATTCAGTTACAGATGCACATAAAAGTATTTTAACATCTAGTTATGTAAAGAAGGTGTATGCACAAAATATAGATACGACGATTGATTCTGACAAGATATCATTACTACCTATTGGTATAGCAAATTCTATGTGGCCTCACGGTGATATATTGCAATTGTATAAAGTTATAAGTAAAGTATATAGGAATAAAAAAGTAAATCCGATATATGTTAATATAAATCCTAATACGTATTTATATAGGAAAAATATATTAGATAAAATAAAAGAAAAGGGTAAATTAACAATATCTAATGGTAAACCATATATAAATTATTTGGAAGAATTAGCCAGTCATAGATTTTGTTTATGTTTGCGTGGTAATGGTATAGATACTCATAGATTTTGGGAAAGTTTATATTTGGGTGTTATACCTGTTATTATAAATAATAGTACAACAAAGTGTAAAAATTTTGTAAAATACTTGAGAAAATTGGAAATCCCATTTTATGAAATATGTGATGATGATTTGGATGTTTTATTTGACAAATACACTGATGATTTTTTTAATGAAAATTTATACAAGTATATCATAAAAAAGTCTGGGTCATCTATATATAATTTAGATGCATTAAAGGTAAAATATTACGATTACGATTATGATAGTTTAGAATAAGTTTCCGAATTTGAATTTTTGGTATATTTTGGAAAAACAATACAAGGGAAACAGAGTTAAGATAATTTTTTAATTTATGATTTTTAAAACGTAAATTAAAACGTAATTTATAATAGTATAAAGATCTGATCGTTAGAAAGTGATATTAAAAATATTAAATAGATTTAAGAGTTAGATTATTTGCAATCTAAAAAATGGATTCGGGATTCGGGCAAAATCTAGAGGGATTTCTCATCAAAGGAAATTTGTCGTTAGCCCCTTCTGCAAACCCAACATTACAAGGTGATGGGTCTCTAGAAGGTTCTGGGACATTATACTTTGATGAGATAAAAGAATATAATTTTGAGAATGGAGTGAATATTCAAAATGTTACTTTTAAAAATGGTAACTTATACATACCTTATACAAATTCTAGTGACTCGGCTACATCAGCTAGTGTTATAATAGATGGTGGTTTATCTATAAAACATACACAAAATTCAACTAGTGTCACATCTGGTGGGGCTTTAACGGTTGTTGGTGGGGCTAGTATTGGAAAACGTTTAACAGTTGGTGGTGATATAGATGCTAGTGGGAATTATTTAAAAAATGTTGCTTATCCTGTATTGGGTAGTGATGGTGTGAATGTGGATTATGTTAGAGATTATGTTGAAAATTATTCTTCTAATATTTCTGGTAATTTTACTACTGGTCAAATTATTATAGGTGATAGTGATGGTAGTAGTATTAGAGGGTATGATTTTTTTACTACAGATACTCAAAAAATATATATGGGTTTGCCTATTAATATATTGACGACGTCAAGTACATTGGGCTTGGGGTCTGGTGGCAGTTTGAACGTGATTGGTGGTGCAAGTTTGGGTGGTGATGTATATATTGGTGGTGTATTAGATTTGTCAGGAAATATTATAAGAAATGTAGCTTCGCCGGTGAATGATAGTGACTCAGCAACAAAAAAATATGTTGATGATCGTAAGTTACAGGGTAATTTTACAACTGGACAGTTAATTGTGGCAGATTCGAATGGTGATGCTATTCGTGGTTATGATAATTTGACATATGATGGGTATACTATTACATTAGGTAGTACTTCTAATATAACTGGTAGTGTTGGGGGAAGTTTTGTTTGTTATGGTGGTATATCTATTAGCAAGGATGTTTTTGTTGGAGGTTATTTGAATGTAAATAACAATAATATTACAAATGTGGCAACTCCTATATTAGGTGGTGATGCAGTAAATAAAGATTATGTGGATAACTTAATTACAAGTCGTTTTAGTAGTTTTACTGCTGGTCAATTAATTGTAGCTGATTCTGCAGGATCATTACGTGGTTATGATAATTTAAGATTTAATACGGATGGTACAAGTGGTACATTGGTATTGAATAATAATACTACTGTTGTTTTAAATAATACAAAAAATGCATCTGGATTGAATTCTAGTGGTGCATTGGTTATTAATGGTGGTATAAGTGTATTAAAAGACGTTTTTATAGGTGGAGAATTAGATGTGAATATGAATAATATTAAAAGTGTAGCAGATCCTATTGAAAATTACGATGCTGTGAACAAAGCTTATATTGATACTTTGATTAGTAATATAAATGCTGGTCAGGGTATAAGTACAAATATCTTTAATTTGGAGAATAATGTATTGGTTCCTGGTGATATACCTTTATTTTATCAACCGAGTACAATCAAGGCATTTGTTGCTAACATATATGCTCATTATAACAATGAAAAATTCGCATTCTATACAATTTATGGTTTTCACACAGATAATAATTGGGTAGTAAATAGTACTTTTATAGGTAATGATATTGGTGTGTCATTTCACATAAGAGATAATGGTGGTCAGGGTGTTTTACAGTATACTAATAAAAATACCACGGGATTTGCTTCTATAAGATTTTCAACATTATTTAGAATAGAAGATTTTGATAATACTACTCAAGAAAACATCGATATATCTAGTAATGTTAGTACATTTACGGATATACCAGAATTGACATTTCTAAACAACACAGTTGATTCTGTAAAATTGTGTATTTATGTATCTAGTGAAACTGATAAAAGGTATGGTTTGGTTATTTTAAATGCATTGTTATCTAATGGTACTTGGTATTATAGTACTAGGAATATAGGTGACGTTGATAATATTAAATTTGGATTGAGGTCTACAGCTTCGAGTGGTATAGTCGAATATACGAATACAAATACTAGTTCTGATTATGTTATTAGAGTTTATCAGACTAATTTTTTGTTGACGCAACCTCAATTAACATTGAATGCGAATACAAATATAGTAACTAATGTTGGATCATCTGCATTAACTTTCCAGGGTATTACCAGTTTTACATTATCAGTTGTATTGACGGTACCAAGTTTGAATAAGAGTGCTTTATATGAAATTACTGGTGTTTTATTAAAAAATATATGGCAGATAAATTCAAAATTTATTGGTGATCACACTGGTGTGAAATTTTACATTAATACTATAAGTGGGGGTAGTGGTGTATTACAATATACAAATCCAAATGGAGTAGATGCATATATAAGATTTATTAAAAATGTTCCTAATGTATTTGAACCTTTAGGTGTGCCTATTGGTGGTACAGGTAATTCTACATTATTACCATATGCTGTATTGAGAGGTAATGGTACAAGTCCTATAATTGGTACGGATGATTTTATTTACAAAGATTACAAGTTAACTTTGGGGAGTCAATCATCTATACAATTAAATAGTACAACAAATGCTATTGGATTGGGATCTGGTGGTACGTTAACATCAAATGGTGGTGCTAGTTTTTTGAAAGATGTATATATAGGTGGCGAGTTAGATGTAAATATGAATAACATTACCAGTGTAGCAGATCCGATTGATGATTATGATGCTGTAAATAAATTGTATGTTGATGATTTAATAGCGAATGTTGATTTGAATAACAATAAAAATCAATTTGAACAAAGTTTAATTTTGAATAATGGTGTTGTTGTTAGTCCATTAGATATACCTGGTTTTAATTTTCCAGATAATGTTAAAGCATTTGTATCTAATATATATGTTCAGACTAGTACAGGTAGATCAGCCTTGTATACGATTAGGGGATTTTATTCTGGTTCAAATTGGGTTATAAGTAGTACTTTAATAGGAGATACATCTACTGGAGTTGATTTCCATATAAGGGATGATGTTGGGAGTGCATATGTACAATATACTAATCAAAATGTCGTAGGATCATCTTCTTTACGATATATAACAAATTCTATTGTGTATGATGATGCATCATCTGAACAAATCAATCATAATTTATTACCAAATATAAATACTTTTACAGATATACCATCATTGACTTTTCCTACTACAAATGTTGATTCTATAAAAATGATAATTTACGTTTCTAGTGTTACTGATAATAAATATGGAATGATATTAGGTAATTGTGTATTAAAGGGTAGTGATTGGATTATTAATACTTATAATATAGGTAATGTTCGTGGTATTACATTTGGTATAAGAATTAGTGGTTCGAATATAATAGTTCAATATACTAATTCGAATACAAGTAGTGATTATACATTGCGTGTGTTAAGTACAAGTATTCCTACATCTCAGACACCTATAACATTACAAGCAAATACAAATGTTCCTACGGAAATAGATGAAACTTTATTAGGTATTCCTATTACACAATATTATTTTGAATATTCTATAATTGTAAATGTTCCATCTTTGAATAAATCTGCATTGTATGAAATTCAGGGTGTTGTTTGTAATAGTACGTGGAATATAAATTATAGATATATAGGTGATTATACTGGTATAAAATTCTATATAAATACAGTTGGTGGCATTGGATATTTGGCGTATACTAATTCAAATAGTGTAGATGCTAATATTAAATTTATTAGGAATTCACCATTGACATCATTAAAACCTTTACAAGTTAGCAAGGGAGGTACTGGTAATACATTTTTTAACCCTTATACTATATTGAGAGGTAATGGTTTGGATCCTATTATAGGAACTTCAGATTTAGTTTATGAAAACAATAAATTGATATTAGGTGATTCATCTGTTATTGTATTGAAAAATACAAGTTCAGCTATTAATTTGAGTACTGGGTCTACATTTATTGCATATGGCGGAGTTAGTGTTAATAAAGAACTTTTTGTTGGTCAACGATTAGTTGTAAATGATGTTGATATTACACCCAATCCAGATGATGTATATGTTGAAAAGGTATTTGGAGCAGGAAATAATATAGTAGTTCCAACATCTATTAATGGATTTCAATTTAGTAATACAAAATCATTTTGTGCTATGGTATGTGTGAATATTACGACTACATCTGATGAATACGATGCTTTATTTGAATTACGAGGTTTAAAGAAAAAATCATCTTGGATTATAAATTCATCTTATATAGGAGATAATCTTGGAATATATTTTACAATAGGAGATAATGGGCAAATAAAATATACTAGCCGTAATACAACAGATTGGGTTTCTACAACAATCAAATTTAGAGCGACTACTTTAACTTAATTTTTTTGTATAGTATAGTACAATAAACAAAAAATGCAAAAAACGCGAAATGTACAAAATATAAATATAAAATAAAGTTTTTAATTCTGTACAAGTTTTTATTTTATTTATTGTATCTTTTGTGTATATTTATTTTATTTTGTACAATTATAAAATGAATAAGGCAAATAATAACACATCTTGTACAACCGCTTCAACATTAACTAGTAATAAAATTACTAGGGAAATACTTAAAAACAAACAAATTACGTCAATTACAAATGGTACATCTGGGTGTTTGTATGTAACAAATGTTAATTTATATTTGCATCCTAATCCAAATCAGTCGACACCTGATGTTAGTACCATGGATCTTAAAAAGATAAAAACAAAATGTTGTAACCCAGAATGTTTTTATTATGATTCTTGTATTGCACCAGATGATTACTTTTATTGTTGTAATCCAATGTGTCCTTGTTTTAAACCTGATTGGTATTGTTATTTGTAAATGTTATTGTAAATGTTATTGTAAATTTTGTAAATTGTTATTTGTAATAACAAGTTTAAAAAATTATTTAAAATTACGATTTTATTATAATAAGATGTCAGATTATTATAATATTCTTGGTGTATCAAAAGAAGCTTCGTCAGATGATATAAAAAATGCATATAGACGTTTAGCAAGAACAAATCATCCAGACAAAGGTGGTGATAAGGATAAGTTTCAAAAGATTCAGGAAGCTTATGAGATTTTATCAGATACAAATAAAAAAAATGCATATGATAACAAGGGCAATATTGATGATCCATTTGCATTTGGTGGTTTTGATCATCCATTTTTTAAACATCATATGCGTCAAGAACAACAATTTGTAAAAAAAAATGATCACGTGTATAATTGTAAGATATCTTTACAAGAAGTTTTTACTGGTGTAACAAAAAAGTTTCGAGTTCATAGAAATAAATTTTGTAAAGATTGTATTACATCTTGTTCAGTATGTAATGGTAAGGGTATCATTACTCAACATATACAATTGGGACCATTTACTCAAATTATTAAAAATACATGTAATCAATGTAGTGGTAGTGGTAAAAGTAATAACGCAGGTAAAATATGTTCAACATGTAATTCAAGTGGAAATGTTCAAGAAGAAAAAGTGTTTGAAATACAGATAACACCTGGTATAAAAAACAAAGAACGTTTCGTATTTGAAGATTGGGGCGAACAACCAATTAGAGATAATGAATTACCAGGATCATTTATTGTTATTATAAATATCGATGATCACGAATATTTCACAAGATCCGGTATGGATTTGTTATGTAATGTAAATTTAACATTTAAAGAAACAATGATAGGTAAGGATATTGTTATACCTCATTTTTCAGGTCATATAAATATAAATACATTAGGTTTTGGTATAATCAATCCTAATAGAGAATATATGATTCATAACAAAGGATTAGTAGATAAAGATGGTAAATGTGGTAATTTAAGAATAAAATTTATTATTGTGTATCCTGAAAGAGCATTTAATAATTATGAAGTTGAAATTTTAAACGAAACTTTTAATAAACTACTTTTTTAATTAAACAGAAGTAGGATACGAACTTGGATACGAACTTGAAGCTAAAGTAGCTGTAGATTCTTGTTGTTTTCCACCACGGTTTTTATCTTTTACACGATTTTTATTTTTTACCTCAACTTCAGAATTACGTCTACGACGTTTAACTAATTCTAAATGTGCCCCATTACGATTTCGTGTTTTAAAACGTTTTTCTAAAATCGAAAACGAATAAGGATAGTATTTGTAGAAAACAGATTGACTTGGATTATTATCGTTCACCCTTTGTGAAAAAATATTGCTAAAAAAAATAAAAATGATTGCTAATTGACTCTTCATTTTTATTAAATATAAAAAGAAAAAATATATTCACTTTTTCCTCAATAGTTAATCATATAATTGATCTTAATTATATACTGAATAACATTAACAATGTTTCATCGTCTATTTTAATAAATTCATTAGTTTCTTTTTTATTAACTTGATGATTAAGAGTTTCTTTTTTGGTGTGATCTTTTTTGGTGTGATCTTTTTTGGTGTGATCTTTTTTGGTGTGATCTTTAGTTTCTTTTTGTTTATTATACATTTGTAATGTGATATATTTACTCATATACAAAATTGATTTATTATGACAAAATAAAAATAAAATCGATTTTTTATAAAAATTGAATAAAAATTCGATTTCGTAGTTTTTTATGGATAATTTAAATAATCGTTTAATAACGAAATCGGAAGTTGAAAATGTTCTAAATTATTTTGAAAATATTGGTGACAATGGTCAACGTTTAGTTATAAATAATTTAGAACACTACCAACAAGCATTTATTCACGAAAGTTATTATCAAGCTGTACAATATTTTTTCACCAAAAATGAAAATATCGATGACAAATCTGGATTGTTTTATTATGTACCTAAAGAGTCTAGTGAACGTCTTGAATATTTAGGTGATCATATTCTTAAAGCTGTAATGGGAAGATATTTGTTTGAACGTTTTGGTAATGAACGTGAAGGATTTTTAACAAGATTAAAAATTAAAATAGAGAAATGTTCAATGTTACATAAAATTGGTGTTACTTTGGGTTTTAAAAAATTTTTATTATTATCTTTGCAGGTAGAAAATCAAACAATATTGGATATTGATCGTGGTAGAAATACGCCTAGTTATTATGAAGATGCATTTGAGGCATTTATTGGATCTATTTTATTAGATTTTGGAGAACGTGGATATTTGTATGCTGATCGTTTTGTGAGATCAGTTATTGAAAATATTATCGATTTTGCTGAACTTATATCTAAAAATGATAATTTTAAAGATAGTTTACAACGTTATTTTCAATCTTTAAAATGGAAAACACCTATATATTGTTCTTTAAATGAAGAAGGACCTTTATATAGAAAAGTATTTACAAGAATGTTAACTATTAATAGTAATCAATATGAATCATTGGATAAAGCAGTAAAAAGTATGATTAAAATATATTCTTCAAAAATTTTAGAAGAGTATCGTGTAAAAAATCCTCAAATATATACTAAACTTATTACGATATATCAAAAAAATGATTACATTATTGGAATTGGCTTTGGTAGAAAAGTTACAAGTGCAGAACAAGAATGTGCAAAAACTTGTTTATTGAATTTAAAACTGGATTTGAATTTTTAATATTTTTCTTTTAATTATATTTTTTTTATTTTATTAATATATAAAAAACATAATGGCAGATACACAAATACTTTCAACTGCAATAATCTTTTTAATAGCTGGTATTTTGGGAATAGCTACATCATCAATCGCAACAGAATGTTACGATAAAAATCCAGCATATAAAGACTCTAAAAAAGACAATTACAATTTCGTAATAGTAAATTTAGTATGTAATATATTTTTATTATTATTAAGTTTATATTCATTATATATAGGTTTTACAACAGTTTAAATTAACCTAAATTCCAGATTTTATTTAAATCTTCAGTTAAAATATTATTTATATCATATGATATTTTAGAAGGTTCCTCTATATAATTTTTTACTAAAAATCCCAAAATTTTATATTGGATTGATGTTTCAATATGAGATTTAAAACATTTATGTTTATCATTCATTGTAAAAATATTCAACAAACGTTTAAAAACCTTTAAATCTATTTTCTGAATGTTTTGTTTAAGTATTTCCTCTTCAATATATTTTTTTCGATTAATTATAAAATCATCTACGTTAATTTCAAATAATTTGTATTCGTATACAATATTAACAAGTATATCCAATGATATTTTAAAATTACTCCGTTCTATATTTTCACACAATTCTAATTTTTCTTTTTTTGTAGTGTTTTTTCCTTTCTTATTTTTATCAAAATATTCATTTAACTTTTCAATAGAATTAATTAATATATCAACTATAAAAAAACAACAAACTGGATCTTGTAAAATCCTACTTTTAAAACCTTTGTAATTCAAAATTTTACAATAAATATTATTATTTGATATTCTTTTTACTTCATCATACGAATTAGTAAAATTATATGAAACATCTTTAAATGGTGTAAAATTAAATAGTTGTTTATCCCATTCTTTAATACTTTGGTCTGTATCTGTGATTTGTTCGTCTACGTCCATAAGATCTTGATTATTTGTATTTTGTATGTTTTGTTTGCCAAAACGTTTTTCGAATAAAAATCGATTGTTTTGTTTAAGATAATATCCTGGTATAACAACTGAATGTGATATATAATTATTGTACAAATCCCAATTTTGGTTTTCGTATATTTCATTGTAAATTAAATTCGAGATTGATATGTTATCCATTATTTTGCAATAATTATTCAAAACATATAATGAATCTTGTTTATTAAGATTTTTATCAATTGAATTTATGTAATTCTGGTAAGTTGAATTTGACATTGTAACAGGTTCAGATGAGCCTAATATAAATAATTCCGAAAAGTTAAAACGTTGTTTGTAATTAAATACATCTTCCATTTTTTCATTGAGGTCTTTATCTATATTTTTGATTTGAATATTTTCGATAAAAATATCGAACTCGTGTTTCATTCTTTTACTGTAATACCATTGTTCTAATAAAAATAAAAGCTGTCTAATGTCATACTCTGATTTTTCAATTAATATTTTTATTTGTTGTTTTGATAAATCCAAATCTTCTTCTTTAACTATATCAATTGATAGTTTTGTTAATTCCAACAAACTTGGTTTTTTAAATTCTAAAAAAGTACAATTTTTATAATTTACAAAAATATCTTTATATCTTATCGAATTACAAACAAACACCATTGGTATATTAATATTATGTTTTGTATATACCGCTTCTATAAAATTCTCTATACCTTTATCACATAATTCTAAATTATCTACCAAAATCATATTTGATTTATCCTTTCTTGATTTCTGATTCCATTTATCTATATTAGCTAGAGTTTTCTCTCTAAAATGTACCAAACCCTGTATAGTTTCTACTAATTTGTCATTTGATTTTATTGTATCTGTATCTATTTCATACAAATTATATCCTTTAAATAAACATTCAACTGTAACTGTTTTTGAACACCCCATAGGTCCATATAAAAACAATATTTGTTGAACTGGCTTAGAATCATCTGCGTAATCTTCAACATTTTTTATCCATTTTCTTATATGATTAACAATATCTTTATGGAATAAAGCCTTCTGCGTTGTTGGTTTGTATTTTTGAGCTATCATATGTATATAATATTAATTCGGTTTAAATTTAATTTTTTTATTAGCATAAACGAATATTAAATTAACAAACAACAATATGTACATATTTTTTTAAAATTTTCACATTTAATACAATATAATTCTAAGCAAATATTACATTCATTTAAATTACTAGTTTTATCACATATTTCGCATCTATTATAATGATCAGGATGTTTTATACTGTTTAATGTTATCAATTTATCCATTATTTTACCAATTTAAATTAAAGACATTTTAATCAATTATTTTTATAGATTTAAATTAATTTCAGATGTGTAATACGGTTTAATTTTATTATTTTGATCTGGTTTAAAATCAATTTTAATATTATCACAATTTAATATAAATGTCAGACAAACAAGTTTACCCTAGTCTTATTAAAAATAAAGTTTTATGTATATTGTGTAATCAAAATTTGTCAATTAGTACAACGAAACACGATTGTTTTTATAGACAAAAAGAAAAAGACATCAATGTTAATGTACACAAATCTCACAAATAATTTTTACGTTATTTGATCATTTTTATTATATATAATAATAGAAAACGATATATAATAATAAAAAAAATGACTGTCATACAAGAAAAATTACAAAAGTATTTAGAAATCCAACGACAATTAATAGAATCTAGAAAACAACAAAAATTATACAAAAACGAATTAGACACGTTGGAAAAAGAAATAAAAGAATACATGACCAAAAATGATATGGATAGTATATCTTTAAAAGAAGGTGAAATTGTTCTTTATTCTAAAAAAATATCACAAACGTTTAAAAAAGAGGTAATTATGGAAAAATTAACTGAACAATTAAAGGACAGCAAACAAGCTGAAGAATTAACACAGTCAATTTTACAAAATAAAAAATTCTTACTTGAAGATAAAATTAAAGCCATTATAAAAAAGAAATAAAGTAATTATTGGTCTTCTTCCGAATCAGATAAATGTATAATTAATGAATAAGAATTAAATGTTACACTTGGATTAGAATCAAGTGAGTTTATGGTCGTATTGGTTTGTAACGTTTCACTGTTAATTTCAGTTACACCACTTGTAATTTCAACATCACTCGTAATTTCAACACCACTCGTAATTTCATTTATACCAATCGTAATTTCAATTACATCGTTGTTCATTTCAATTACATCGTTGTTCATTTCATTTTGTAATTCAAATATAATTTCATTTAGTATATTTTGTGCTTGTATGTCTACACGTAGCGTAGGGTCTGTTCTTGGTATGATTGCATTGTTGATATTAATTGGTGTAAGTAATCCTTGTAGAAATGCATCGTCGTCATTTTCGTCATCTGATGAATAATTTATATAAGTATAATTTCTTTTCCAATTCATCTTATATTTTTCTACAAAATCATATTCTACATGATTTTTAACAAAGAACAATGCATCAGGATGATAACAATCTATAGATTTGTAAAATATTGTTTCAGAATAATCTTTAATATGAGATCTGTTTTCGCTTAATAAAAAGAGAGTTTGTTTATATGGTAAAAATTCCAAATGATCAGGCGAATCTTTAAAACGATCATAAAGAGAGTCGTATACTCGAAATCTTATTTCTGGTAATAAGGATTTTAACATATGAAATACATATGAACATTTCCTTATATACTCTAAATTAGTAATTCCTGCTTGGTGTTCTTGTATTGTACAATCACCTTTATCGTGACCTGAACAAATAAAATCGCTACACATATATGTAGGTACATATGTTTTAACGAAAATATCAGTGTCAAAACGGAAACATCCACCAACACCACTTGTACTCCAATGATCTCCTAATCCTTTTGATTTAAATCCAATCCTTCCGCACGCATAACATCTTTCTATATTATGATGAGATAGACCGTTGCATCTTTCTGTTTTATATAAACTTATTTTACAAATTGGACATATGAAATATAAATTGATATTTTCTATAACGTCTTCGATTTGTTTTATAGCAATTGTTTCTGTAATCTCGTTATTAACATAAAGATAAGAACTTTCTTCATAATTTATTGTTGAAACATTTTCAGAATTACACCCAACATCTGATAACGCGACTGGTTTATTATAATAGTAATTTAATACAAGTGGATTTTCATTTTCATACTTTGTTTTACAATCATAACAATCACTTTGATAATATGACATCATTTGTTTACAATTAAAACAAAAACGTCTTAGACATTCTGGATTTTGTGTACAATCAATAATCAAATCACCTATAGGAGTATTTTGAATTGACTCGTTTTCTAAAAGAATTTCTGTATTACATAATGTATCTTCTAATCCATAATTTCTAGAACGATATCTGATAGGGCATTTTATAATACTAAAACCAGGAAAGGCGAAATTATTAGAATGAGAGACATAATTATACCATTCTTGTTCATTACATATTTTTTTTATTAAATGATGATCAAAAATATTTTTAAATCCAATTGATGTTACACATTCTTTAAAGGGATATGGACAAGAAAAATGAGAAGAAGTTTCATTTATAGGATGGTTTTCATAATTATTAATTAATCGTCTGATGCAAGAAATGCATATATAATGTATACCACAAACACTTTTAACTATCAAGTCGTCTGGAATTTTTTCATTTTCAAAAAAACTATTTTCTATATCATTTAATGATAATATATCATTTGTTAAAAATTTATAAATGTAATCTTTTTCGCTAAAACAAACACAACAACAAGTTTCAGAATCATTTCTCACTTCATAATCTTGTTTAGGAAAGGTTTCTGAAAAAATTATTCCGTTTATTTTATTTAACGTATTCATTAATATATAGGCAATATATTTATTTTACTTTTATTCGTTTTATTAAAAATAAAAGTAAAAATTCTATGTATATTCAAATGTAAAATTCATTTTAAACCACATCGGTGATCGAATACATGAATCGTATGAATTATAAACTTTTATAGACAATGTATTCATATTTACATCATTATTTATATAATATTGTGAGTTGGGTAGTTCTACGATATATGTTTTCCCAAAATATTTTGATACATCTACATCAAATGATTCGAAATAACAAAAGTCCTTTTTTGACGTATTACATTTCTCAAGTTCAATTTTATTAATAAATATTTTTATATATAATTCATCGTATAGATTTAAACACGATGGTTTATCAGCTATGTAAAAATTATTATTAAGATAATCTGTTTTAACGAACCCTAGCATATCATATAATGCGACTTCGTCTTTTGTATGTAAAAAAGATAAATTAAAATTTATTGGTCTTGTTAAACGTTCTAGATCTATAACTTCGCAACAAAAACATACTTTGTTCTTTATTTCGTCATTATAAACTTTGTAAAAATAATCCTTGTTTTTATTTATAGACACGTTATTCATACATTCTGATATAACTTTTAATAGAAAATCAATTTCGTAATAACCAATTGGTATCGTAACAAGAGTTTTTTTATTTTGTTCGATTAAATAAAATTTGTTATTGTTTTCTGATATATTGTACATATTACACTTTATTTTCACTTTATCTAAATTTACTGTTTTTATATTATTTAAAGAAACGTGGAACGTATATGTACCATTTTCATATATAGCGTTTTCTGAAAACAATTCTTTATAATATATTTTATAATAATCAGATACATCATCCATCCCATATAACCCTGACTCATCTCGAGAGTTTTGCTTACCTTTATCTACTTGTTGTTGTGATTTTTTTTCAATAATAACAGGTTTAGATATATTTTGTTGCTGCTGTTGTTGTTGCTGTTGTTGCTGCTGTTGTTGTTGCTGTTGTTGCTGCTGTTGTTGTTGCTGTTGTTGCTGTTGCTGCTGTTGTTGTTGCTGTTGTTGCTGTTGTTGTTGCTGTTGTTGTTGCTGTTGTTGAAGTTGTTGTTGAAGTTGTTGTTGAAGTTGTTGTTGAAGTTGGCGTTGGTGGTGTTGTTGAATTTCTTCTTGTTGATTTTCTTGTTGTTGAGATTGAGATGTATATTTTTTTTTTAGATCGTGCAAAAGAATATATTCAAATTTTGATACTGTTATTTGATTTAATTGTATTAAAATATCTTCTAAATCTGCATTTCCAGATGATAAAGATTTATTATAAATTGTGTTAAAATAATCTTTGAAGATTAGTTGTTGTAGATCATTCATATTTTTCTTATATGAATTTAGGTGATTAAAGAAAATGGTTCTTAAGTTAGGATAGGCATTTAGTATTTTTGTTGTTATAAGTTCAAACAGATAACCAGAATTTTTTTGTGAAATAAAAATTTGTTTAAAAGATTCTGCTAGATTACTCATTCCCTAATATATAAAAATATAAAAAGTATTATTGTTTTCCACAAGTGTGTTTAAAAATAACTATATTTTTCTATTAATAAATATAAAAGGATGTATCCCACAACCGAATTATTAAGAACTTCATTTATAAAAGGTATAGCAAAAACCACAGCTAGTGTTACAGTATTAGGAGTTGTTGGTTTATTTTATTATTTATACAATAACGTATTTGATGAAAAACGAGATATATACAAAAAAACTAAATTGGATGTAAAAAATTTAGCCAAAGTTTTTAAAAAAGATAATAAAAAAGAGAATATAGAAATATCTCCAAAAGATGAAATAAACGAAAGCCCCAACACAGTTGAAACGTGTGATTCTGCAGACGTGGATAATATAGTTGATACAGAAGTGAATTACATTCACGATTTGGATGTATTTGAAAAAAATGTATACGAAGAAAAAAATAATATAAATTATAAAAAACTATTTGATAGATTGTAATATGTTTTGAATAATCATTTTTAGTGAATAATGTGAATAATTATTTTTTGTGAATAATTATTTAGTTAAGATTATATTTATAAGTTTTGTTGTTTTAGATTTACGCATCCAAAATTATTTACAGAACAATGTGATTTTAAATCAAATGTAAAATTCGATGGATTTTTGTATTCATTTGATTTTTTTTCTTTGAATGTATCTTTTACTTGCAATCTTGTATTTACACCTATATAAGAATTATCGTGTACTATGTTTTTGTAATCTTCATTAAATGGTTGGAAACGATCAATATAAACACCACTAAGTATATTACAAGGTCTTTTTGTTCTTGTATATTCTGGTACTAGACGATTTTCTTTACATTCATTGAGTTTAAAATCAATCTTTTCAGATTGTTCTGGATTGTATTTGTGTGTTGGACATTTTGAAATATCGAATTTATGACCTTTAAGATCGCTTTCTATATCAACGACTGAACTTGGAATACTTTTGAATGGGTTTTGCATAAATGGTGATGTACTTTCAAAACATACATCTTTTGATTCAGATACATTAACATCAGTCATCCATTTGAATGGAGCAGAACTTTCTTCATCTTTTTTTTCTAAAGCACATCTGTCATAACTAGATCTCGTGAACGAAAAATGAGACATTATTATGTATATAATATACATATTTAAAAAAATTTTAATCAAAAAAATGACAATAAATGTATTTTTAATTGTCATTTTTTAATGTAATTTTGTAGTTTTACTAGGTTACTATAAAAAAATGAAAAAAAGATATATTTCTTGGCATATAAGATGTTATATGGAATTGGATTTTCAATAGTTATTTTAGGAATTTTTTCCTTTAAGTTGTATAATGATCAAGGTGATGGGTTTAAAAGTACAATTGATTGGTGTGAATCAAATCATTTGTTATCTACATATTTTGCAGAGTATTGGAATACTTTAACTGGCATTTGTATTTTACTATCTAGTTTGGTATTTTACTATAATTATAAAACATTTATTTACGAATCTAAATATACAATTAATTTTTTAAGAATTACTATATTATTATTTATTGTTGGTATAGGTACAATGTTGTTTCACTCTACATTATTTTATCCATTTCAATTGTTAGATGAATTACCTATGATATTATTGGCTAATGAATATGTAATATTATTAATGTCATTGAAAACAACACAAATGGCAATTTCCAAAACGTCTTATGATTATTTGAACAAGGGACTTGTTATAACAAACAAATCCTTACCTCTTATTATATTAAGTTACTTTATTCATCCACGATTACAGATTGTAATCTTTCATATTGCTTTAAAGATTTCAGAGTTGTCACTATTGTATATATTGTACAATTTATCAAAAAAATTAAATCATATAATATATTCTAAAATTTACATAAATAATGATTACATTAAACGTCAAAAACAAATGTACAAACAAAGAATAATGATGACAAGTTTTATAGATTTAAATAGAACACAAACGAATCATAATTATTTAAGAGATTCTATTTTACTACAAAATTCTCAAAAATTATTAAAAATATATTTAACAATGAAAACTGATTTGAAAAATATTATTCAAAATAGTATATATTTGTATAGTTCAAGTCTGTTTTTATGGGGGATTGAAAATATGTTTTGTAAATATGTGCAGTCTTTACAGTTGCACGCTATTTGGCATGTATTGTCAAGTATAGGTATTTATTATTTAAATATGATAATGAAAAAGCATATTGAAATTGAAAATTTTTCTTTAGACAAGATTTCGTAAAATAATTGTCATATCAGCATCTATGATGGTTTTAATACAATGTCAACAGTATTTAATGTATATCCTGTACAATTAATATTTTTAATTTTAGATTCCCAATTTGGATCCCAAGAAGCTACTATATCACGACTAGGATAGTAACTTATAGTATTATTACCATCATATCTATATATGGCACCTTCACCTTTAGGATTATAAGCATTACAATAAATAATATCTCCATAATTTACAGGTAATGGCACTATAGTTGTTGTTGGCGCTGTAGTTGTTGTTGGTGCTGCAGTTGTTGTTGGCGCTGTAGTTGTTGTTGGTGCTGCAGTTGTTGTTGGTGGTATAGTTGTTGTTGGCGCTGTAGTTGTTGTTGGCGCTGTAGTTGTTGTTGGCGCTGTAGTTGTTGTTGGTGCTGCAGTTGTTGTTGGCGGTATAGTTGTTGTTGGCGCTGTAGTTGTTGTTGGCGCTGTAGTTGTTGTTGGCGCTGCAGTTGTTGTTGGCGGTATAGTTGTTGTTGGTGCTGCAGTTGTTGTTGGCGCTGTAGTTGTT